>Ga0207866_1000199_pt1 | contig 98022 bp, 97 predicted proteins | sample HigsolmetaAR203D_FD_184835 | JGI IMG/M metagenome (GOLD analysis project Ga0207866, IMG submission 184835) | Ionic liquid and high solid enriched microbial communities from the Joint BioEnergy Institute, USA - AR20-3-D (SPAdes) (version 2) ...
GGGGACAGTTCGGTACGGCGGCGGATCCGGGAAATCGCATCCGGATAAGGAATCGGTTGCTCGGGGCGACGACGGATGTCCGGGGAACATCATCCGAAAGAATACCGGCCGTTCGGTGCGACGGCTTATGCCCAAAGAACAGCTTCCGTCAGAAAATTGGTAGTCCGGTGCGACAACGGACGTTCGGAGAACATCATCCGAAAGTATAGCGGCCGTTCTGTGGGGCAGCGGACGCCCGGGGCCGGTCTGATCCGTCACTGTCAGACATTGCTCGTTCGGTCGTCACTCAGGCGGAAGCCGTTCCATTCGATAATGGCGCCGGGTGCGTATTCCGGGCGCAAATAGTCTTGCGCGACGGGGCTGACCAGCCGAACGACCCTGGCGCGCCGCGCATCGAGCGGCTCCACCTGCAGCCAGGCGCCGCCGAGCGAAATTTCCATAGTAACCGGGCGCGGCCGGTCCATTCCTTCCAGCACCTGCTCAATGGGCACGGGCGTATACAAAATCACTGCACGACACTTCCCTTCCCGAGCTGCCGGTGTTGTTCCATTCTCCTGTTCAGCTCGCGGATGGCGCTGCCGATGCCGCCCACTTCATCGATCAGCCCGTATTTGACCGCATCGGCGCCAATGACGGTCGTACCGATGTCGCGGGTGAGTTCGCCGGTTTTGAACATCAGCTCTTTCAGCTGAGTTTCCGGAATGCGGGAGTGCGCCGTAATGAACCGGATGACGCGTTCCTGCATTTTTTCCAAATACTCGAACGTTTGCGGCACGCCGATGACGAGCCCGTTCAACCGAATCGGATGAATCGTCATCGTCGCCGTTTCGGCGATGAACGAATAGTCGGCGGCGACCGCGATCGGAACGCCGATGCTGTGCCCTCCGCCGAGCACGATCGCCACTTTCGGTTTGGACAAGGAAGCGATCATTTCGGCGATGGCCAGCCCCGCTTCGACATCACCGCCGACCGTGTTGAGGATGACCAGCACGCCCTCCACATTCGGATTCGTTTCGGCCGCAATCAGCTGCGGAATGACATGTTCGTACTTCGTCGTCTTGTTTTGCGGCGGCAACGTCATGTGACCTTCCACCTGTCCGATGATCAACAGGCTGTATATGTTCGAATCCTGAACCGGCACCGACGTTTGTCCCAACTGTTGGATCGCGTCGACTGTCGGCAGTTTGGTTGGCTCCGCCGACGGTTCCTTTTGATTTTGCAGGCTCACGCCGTTCCACCCCTTGTTGTCGGAATCCCCATTAGTATCCAGGGTGGACGGCGAATTTATGCAGAGAGCGATCCGAACGCGCACGGCCGGCGACATGCCGATGAGCAACCGGTTTATTACCGGATGATGCTCATGACGTCGGGGTAAACGCTTCGTATGCTGAATAACCGGCAACGTAAAACGTAACGGTCATCCATGACCGTTAGCGGCCATTTTCCGCCTTTCAGACATTTTAACGGTCACCGATGTCCGCAGCCGATGATCTCGTTAGCGGCCGCTGATCTTTTGCTGGCCTCTCCTTACGCCCAACAACTCAAAAAGCCCCCGACAAACGGGGGCTTGTGCCGAATGGAATCGGATCAAGTGACTGATTTGGTTCGTCAAACTTCCATGATGATGGGTAAAATCATCGGTCTTCTTTTGGTTTTCTCATATAAAAATCGTCCCAGCGTATCTTTGACGTGGGTTTTCAGCGAAGCCCACTCGTTGACGTTTTCCGTCATCAATTTGGCAAGCGTGCTGGAAACGAGCTTGTTGGCTTCATCCAACAGCCCTTCGGATTCCCGGACATACACGAACCCGCGGGAAATGATGTCCGGTCCGGAAAGGATGCGTCCTTCCTGCTTGCTCAGCGTCATGACCACGACCAAAATGCCGTCCTGGGAAAGCAGCTTCCGGTCGCGCAGCACGATGTTGCCCACGTCGCCGACCCCGAGGCCGTCGATCAGGACGTTGCCGCCGGGAATCTTCGCGCCTTTGCGCGCGACGCCGTTCTGGATTTCCACCGTGTCACCGATGTCGATCATGAAAATGTTTTCCTTCTCGACGCCGGTTTTTTCCGCGAGGATCCCGTGATGACGCAGCATCCGGTACTCGCCGTGGATGGGAATGAAATATTTGGGTTTCATGATGTTCAGCATCAGCTTCAAATCTTCCTGACTGCCGTGACCGGAAACGTGAATGCCGGAAACACTGCCGCCGTAAATCACGTTCGCCCCAAGCCGGTACAGCTCGTCGACCGTTCGGCCGACATACCGCTCGTTGCCGGGAATCGGGGTCGCCGCGATAATGACGGTGTCTCCCGGAAGAATGTCCAGTTTTTTGTGGGAAGAACGGGCCATGCGCGTCAGCGCGGACATCGGTTCTCCCTGGCTTCCGGTCGACAGGATCGCGACCCGGTTGGCCGGAAGCTTGCTCACTTCTTCCGGTTCGATGATCATGCCGTCGGGTACGTTCAAATATCCGAGCTCCGACGCGACCGTCACCACGTTGACCATGCTTCGGCCGGCAATGGCGAGCTTACGGTTGGTGGCGTGGCAGGCGTCGATCACCTGCTGCACGCGGTGGACGTTCGAAGCGAACGTAGCCACCACAACGCGCTGCTCCGCCTGTTGGAACGCTTCGCGCAGCGCTTCGCCGACGATGCGCTCCGATCCGGTAAATCCCGGCCGCTCGGCATTGGTGGAATCGGAAAGCAGCGCGATCACGCCGCGTTTGCCGATTTCCGCCATCTTGTGCAAATCCGCATACTGCTCGTTCACCGGTGTCTGGTCGAACTTGAAATCGCCGGTATGCACCACCAATCCCTCGGGCGTCTCCACGCAAACGCCGACGGAATCCGGAATGCTGTGGTTGGTTCGGAAAAAGGAGACGGTCAGCGAGCCCATCCGAATCTCGGAGTCGCCGTTGATCAACACGCGCTTGGTCTCGCCGAGAATGCCCGCTTCTTTCAGCTTGCCCTCCACCAATCCGAGCGTAAGCCTCGTTCCGTACACCGGTACACTCAGCTGCTTGAGCACATAGGGAAGACCGCCGATATGATCCTCATGACCGTGCGTCAGCACGATGCCGCGCACCTTGTCGCGATTTTCCACCAAATAGGTGATGTCGGGAATCACGATATCGACGCCCAACATTTCCTCGTCGGGGAATTTCAGTCCGCAATCGATCACGACGATGTCGTTCGCATACTGAATCACGTACATGTTCTTGCCGATTTCGCCCACGCCGCCCAGAGCGCAAATCGTCAGTTTATCCGATGTTTTCTTTGGCACTAATGAACCTCCTGTCGTTTGTTTGGCGACGATTTATATGTTGGAACCAAAAAAAGAACCGAACCCAGTCACTTGATGTTATTATACCCGAAACCACCTGTCGTACACAAGTGGCGTCAGATGCAGTGCGCGGAGAATGGACGGGCTTTGACGGGCGGATAGCGGACATATGTATAGTTCCCACGAAACGTTCCGATGCCGGACGGCACCGGAGCAACGATCAGGGAACGGTTTGCGTGAACAGCGCGCGAATTTGCGCTTGTTCCTGTTCCGTCGCGGGAACGAGCGGCAGACGGACGCCTCCGGCCTGAATGCCGTGCAGAGTGAGCGCATACTTGACCGGAACCGGATTCGGGCAGATGAACAGGCCGCTGAAAATGGGAAGCAGTTCGCGGTGCAGCCGGGCCGCCTCCTGTACGTTCCCGTCAAGAAACGAGCGGATCATTTGCTGGATCGGTTTGCCGATGACGTGGCTCGCCACGCTGACGACGCCATATCCGCCGACGGCCAGGAGCGGCAGCGTCTGATTGTCGTCGCCGCTGTACACGCGAAATCCTTGCCGGGCGCCGGATATGATGCGGGCGACCTGGTCGAAGTCGCCGCTCGCCTCCTTTGTCGCCACGACGTTCGGAATTTGCGAAAGCGCAATCGTCGTTTCCGCCGAAATGTTGACGCCGGTTCGTTTCGGAATGTTGTACAGCATGACCGGCAGACGGACGGATTCCGCAATCGCCTGAAAATGGCGGTACAACCCTTCCTGTGTCGGCCGGTTATAGTAAGGGGCGACCAGCAGCAGGCCGTCGGCGCCGAGTTCTTCCGCCCGTTTGGAAAGTTCGATCGAATGGGCGGTATCGTAGCTTCCCGTGCCGGCGATCACGCTGCAGCGCTTGCGTGCGTGCCGCACCGTGAATTCCAGCAGCCGCATTTTCTCTTCGTCCGTCAACGTCGGCGACTCTCCTGTCGTTCCGCATACGACAATTCCGTCGGTCCCCTGTTCCTCGATCAGCCAGTCGATGAGCGCGGCCGCCCTGTCCAGGTCCAGTGCCCCGTGATCGTCAAACGGGGTCACCATGGCCGTGATTACCCTACCAAGATCTAACATCATATCCTCCTCGCATGCTTATTCATGAAGCTGAAACGCGCGATGCAGCGCACGTACCGCTTTGACCATGCTGCCGCCGTCCACCAGCACCCATATCGTCGTATTGGAATCGGCCGTTTGCAAAATCGGAATGTCTTCCGCGATCAACGTTTCCGCAATGCGCGCCATGACGCCGGGAACGCCGTTCATTCCGCCGCCGACGACGGAAATTTTCGCGCATCCCGGCAAACCTTGCGCGCGGCAGCCGAGCTCCTCCCGCAAAATGCACAGCGCGCGCTCCCGCTCTTCGTCGCTGACGGTGAACAGGATGTCGGACGGCGTCACCGAAAGAAAGTCGACGCTGATCTGATGCTTCGCCATCGCCTTGAAAACGCGCATGTGCAAATCGTACTGCTCGCTTCCGACGCCGATCTGGATCTGCGTCAGCCCTTGAGCGTGAGCGATGCCGGTGACGAGGCGTTCGCGCACGCGTTCGCCTTCGCCGCGCGCAGGCGGCGAGGCGACGAGCGTGCCCTCGTCGTCGGAAAACGTGGAGCGCACCCGAATCGGAAGGTTCGCCTGCATGGCGATTTCCACCGCGCGCGGGTGAATGACTTTAGCACCATTATAAGCCATGCTGCATACTTCCGTATAGCTGATCCGATCAAGCCGGCGCGCTTCCGCCACTATGCGCGGATCCGCAGTCAGCACGCCGTCGACATCGGTAAAGATGTCGGCCCTCTCCGCCCTCAGCGCGGCGGCCAGCGCCGTCGCGGACGTGTCGCTTCCGCCTCTGCCGAGGGTGGTGATTTCTCCGGTCCGACTGTACCCTTGAAACCCGGCCACGACGACAACATATCCTTTGAGCAGCCATTCCCGCACCGCCTGCGGACGAACGTCGACGATACGGGCATCGCCGTGGCGCTCATCGGTGACGATCCCCGCCATGCCGCCGGTCATCGCCCGTGCCGGAATGCCTTCTTTCTGCAGCAAGCCGCAAAACACCGCCGCCGAAATCAGCTCGCCGCAAGACAGCAGCAGATCGGTTTCCCTCGCATCCGGCTGCGCGCCGGTCCTCATGAGCAACTCCATCAACGTGTCGGTCGCATAAGGTTCGCCGCGTCTTCCCATGGCGGAAACGACGACGACCGGCCGGACTTCCTCACGCAGAGCGCCGACGACATGCCGGACGGCCCGCGCTCTGCCTTCGTCGTCCGCCAGCGAAGTGCCGCCGAATTTCAGCACCCGGATTCGCAACAGAGGTTCCCTCCCGTTGTTCAGGGTGCGCAGCCGTGTTCCTGTCGGAGACTTGGACCGGTATTATTTCGAAGCGGCTACGATTTCAGCGATTTGAACGGCGTTCCAGGCCGCGCCTTTCAGCAGATTGTCGGAAACGATCCACATGTTCAGCGCGCGCGGGTTGTACAAATCCCTGCGCAGCCTTCCGACAAACACTTCCGTCTTCCCGGCGGCTTCGGTAGCCAGCGGATACAGCTGTTCTTCCGGACGATCCTGAAGGACGACGCCGGGGAATTCCGCCAACAGTTTACGGACTTCGTCCAGGTCGAAATCTTCCTTCAGTTCCACATACACCGACTCGGAATGTCCGTACACGACCGGAATGCGCACGCAAGTCGCGGTGACTTGGATGTCATCGTCGCCCATGATCTTTTTCGTTTCCAAAATCATTTTCATTTCTTCATTCGTAAACCCGTTCTCATGGAACTTGTCGATTTGCGGAATGGCGTTGAAGGCGATTTGATGTTTTTTCGGCAGCGATGCGACCGGCAGCACCTCCGGCTTGGGATCTTGGCCGTCCAGAACGTCTTTCGTCTGGCGTTTCAATTCCCGAATCGCGCTGGCCCCCGCGCCGGATACCGCTTGATAAGTCGACACGATGACACGGGAAATGCCGTAACGGTCGTACAGCGGTTTCAGCGCGACAACCATCTGAATGGTGGAACAATTCGGATTGGCGATCACGCCTTTGTGCGAGGAAATCTTATCGGCGTTCACTTCCGGCACGACGAGCGGAGTGTCCGGATCCATGCGAAAGGCGGACGTGTTGTCGATGCAAACCGCCCCATGCCGCACGGCATGGGGAATCAGCGCCCGGCTGACGTCGCCGCCGGCGCTGAACAAGGCGATGTCCACGCCTTTGAAACTGTCCGGACCCGCTTCCTCCACCGTATACTCCGCATCACGAAAACGGATTTTCTTTCCGGCGGAACGTGCGGACGACAGCAGCTTCAGCTCTTTGATGGGGAAATTTCTCCTCTCGAGCATGTTCAGCATTTGTTCGCCGACGGCGCCGGTCGCGCCGACAACCGCCACATTGTACCGTGATTGATTCGACATCTTGAGTCTCTCCCCTCGACCTGTTCAATATCTGTATTTTTCCACCAAGAGCGGCTGCAGCTGACGTCCCTGCAGTGCGGCCTCGCACGTTTCCATCACCAGCTCCATCCGGGCGACCACGGAATTCGGTTTCGTGTCGGGCGCATCTTGTCCGAAAGGCACAAAATATATGTTTTTGGTAATGAGGAGCTTGGCAATATTCGTCGCATTCAATCCGAGCGCATCATTGGTGGATAAAGCCAGTACGAGCGGCCGTTGATTGCGCAGGGTCGCTTTGGCGGCCATCAATACCGGATTGTCGGTCATCGCGTTCGCCAGTTTGCTGGTGGTGTTCCCCGTGCAGGGCGCAATCACCATGATGTCCAGCAGTTTCGACGGCCCCAGCGGTTCCGCATCCACGATTGAAGAAATAATATCATTCCCCGTAATATCTTTCAACTGTTTTTGCCAATCTTCCGGCTTTCCGAAGCGCGTTTCCGTTGTCAACACGGAATAGGTCGCAATCGGTATGACGTTGGCCCCCGCATCGACGAAACGCTTCACCTGCGGCATGACTTCCTCCAGCGTGCAATGGGAACCGGAAAGCGCGTAACCGACCGTAATTCCTTTCCAATCCATCGTCATTCCCCCCGCAGTTTGGGATGTTCGGACAGCATCTGCACAAGACAGTTGGCAATAATGCGGCCGGCCGTTTTGGGAGCCACGAGCCCCGGCAAACTGGGCGCAAGGATGGCTTTGACGCCTCGCCGTTCGGCATATCTGAAATCCGTGCCGCCTGGCTTGGAAGCAAGATCGATAATGACGGCGGAATGCGGCAGACTGGCGATCACCTGTGCGGTAACGATCATAGCCGGCACCGTGTTGAAGAGGATATCGACATCCGTCGCGTGTTGCGCTATATTGTCCGTGTAAAAGGGCACGCAACCCATCTCCATCGCCCTCGCAAAATGCTCGGGCTTTCGAACGCCCGCCTTGACCGTCGCGCCCAATCCTTTGAGCACCCGGGCCAGCGTCATGCCCGTCCTCCCCATTCCGAGCACCATGCACACCGAGCCGTGAATGGTGATGTCCGTATGCTGAATCGCCATCATAATGCTGCCTTCGGCCGTCGGAATGGAATTGTAGATCGCCACGTCGTCCCGTTCAAACAGCTCGACCAAACGGAGATGATGTTTGGCGCACGCCTGTTTCAGGTAGGATTTGGCGATACCGGTGAACACCACGGCAGTTTTCGGCAAACTGGCAAAATGCGCGTCGTCCAGCACCAGTTCCTCCGATGCGAACAGCGACTCCACCTTGCCGTTTTCGTCGGTTCCCACCACCGGCAAAATCACCGCGTCGGCCGTCGCCAGCGCGTGCGGCGTCAGCTCCCGTTTGCGGATACCGCCATCCTGATGCTGCCAGTTGTCAAATCCGAACAGCGTCACGCCCGCATCCAGTTCGGCCAATCTGCGAATGACTTCCAGCTGCCTGGCATCGCCGCCGATGAACGCCGTTTCCAATCCTGTCAGCATGCGGAAGACTCCTTTCCAGCCAGCGGTTTGTTACCCACATCATATGCAGGGGTCTACCGACGTGTGAAAACCATGGAGAGCACCATTCCGATACGCGCAAACCGACACCCGCTCCCCGTTTTCCCGACCTTTCCCATCAATATGCGTTAACCGGGCAGCAGCGGGTTTAGCAGCGGCTGAGTTCGATATGCGAAGGGGAGCGTCCGCTTTCCATATGCAAAAAACCGCGGGCAATGCCGGTTTCGTTCATCGGCAGCCTGCGGTTTTGCGGGCAAACGATTTTTGCTGTTGTACTCCATTTTTCGCAGACAAATGCTGGTCCGTGGGGACCCGGCGCATTGCGCGCATTACGCGCCGCATCACGTCCCCGTATGACCGAAACCGCCCGCGCCGCGGACGGTGTCCGGGAGCTCGTCCACTTCTTTGAAATGAACGGCGGGCACGACCTGAAATACCATCTGGGCGATGCGCTCGCCGCGTTGGATGGTGAAAGGCTCCTGTCCGTGGTTGATGAGCAGCACGCGGATTTCCCCGCGATAGTCGGCGTCGATCGTGCCGGGCGAATTCAGCGCCGTAATGCCGTGCTTGTACGCCAGACCGCTGCGGGGGCGCACCTGCGCCTCCAGACATTCCGGCATGGCAATGGCAATGCCGGTCGGCACCAAGGCCCGCTCACCGGGATGAAGCGTCAGCGGCTCGGCAACGGCGGCATGCAGATCGAATCCGGCCGCCCAATCGGACATTTTGCGGGGCAGCGGCACGTCCTCATTGCCCGGAAGCCGCCGAATCAGCACTTCGTATGACATATTGATCCCTCCTGATTTGCTGCAGCGCCTCGTCGCCGGATCCTACCAGAGCCGCGGCGAACGGACGCGAAAACATCCGGTCCAGCACGATGCGGATTTCCTTCATGTCGATCTGTTCGATGCGGCGGATGAGGTCGTCCAACGATTCGTGCCGGCCGAGCATCAGCTCGTTTTTGCCCAACCGGTTCATGCGGCTGGATGTGCTTTCCAGGCCGAGAATGATGCTGCCTTTCAGCTGTTCCTTCCCCCGGCTCAACTCTTCCTCGGTAATGCCTTTGACCGCCAGTTCGCCGAGAATGTCCAGCGTCAACTTGCACACTTCTTCCGTCTGGTTCGGATGCGTGCCGGCATAAATCGTAAACAAGCCGCTGTCCGCGTGAGCGGAATGATAGGAAAAAATCGAATAGGCGAGCCCGCGATTTTCGCGGATTTCCTGAAACAGCCGCGAACTCATGCCGCCGCCGATAATATTGTTCAGCAAAATCATCGCGTGCAGATGTTCATCGTTGAACGGAAGCCCCGGCAGCGCCAAACACAGATGATGCTGTTCCGTGTCCTTCTCGCGAAAACGGGTTTCGCCCAAAAACGCCGGCATTTCGCCAACCGGCTCGCGGCCGGACCCGGACGCCGGAACGGTGCCGAAATACGTTTCCATCCGTTCGCCAAAACCGCTGTCAATATGCCCGGCCGCACTGATGACGATGCGGCCCGCATGATACGTTTCCCCCATATACTCGCGCAAATCGGCGGGAGTGATCGGCGCGAGCGAGTCCGGCGTTCCCAGAATCGAATAGGCCAGCGGATGATCGCCGTAGGCCGCCTCCACCACCAGATCGTGCACATAGTCGTCGGGCGTGTCTTCGTACATGGCGATTTCCTCTCCGATCACGTCCTTTTCCTTGCGCAGTTCTTCTTCATCAAGAACGGACCGAAGCAGCATCTCGGACAACGCTTCCGACGCCAGTTCCAAGTGCTCGTCCAATACCTTCGCGTAATAGCATGTATACTCCCTTGATGTAAACGCGTTGACGTTGCCGCCGATGCCGTCGAAAATATTTGCGATGTCTTTGGCGCTGTATTTTTCCGTGCCTTTAAACAGCATATGTTCGATCAAATGCGAAATGCCGTTGCGGTGCGGAGATTCGTAACGGGATCCCGCTTTTACCCAAATGCCGATGGAAACGGAGCGGCTGGACGGAACCGGTTCCGCCACCACGCGCACTCCATTGCCGAGAATATGCTTGATCAATGGACAACCTCCCGATGCATAAGCCGGTATTTGTCAAAGTTCTTCCGTATGAAGCCCTGCCTTCGGATCGCCGAAAACAAAAAACGAAACAAAAAAACCGGCTATGCCATTGAATATACATGACGGAGAAGTCTTTGTCGAGAGCGGTTTGGAGCGCTTCGATTTGCATCATGCTTCGCTCGGTGTATGCTTCATCCCAAAGGTTTACTGTTTTTCCGTTTTCCTCCTTCTTCCATTTGGTCGCTGTCCCGTTCATCATTTGTCGATGTTCTACATACCCATTGTTGTTGCCCTATGATTCACATTGCTTACATTTTGTCATCCGTTTTGCCGCCGCCGTCGCCGGCGGTTTCCGTATCCAGCCGATCCATGGACAAGGTGTCGCTCACCGTACCGAGCGCAAATCCGCGCCTCTTGATTTCGCGGATCAAGGTCGGCAGCGCGATGCGGGTAGGCTCCGTCGGATGCATCAATATCAACGCGCCGGGTTCCAGCCGGTCGGTGACACGGCGCACGATCCAGTCGGGAGAAGGACGTTTCCAGTCGACCGTATCGAGCGTCCAAAGCACCGTTTTCAGCCCGTGTTCATAAGCGATCTGCACCGTTTCTTGGCTGTAGTCGCCCGACGGCGGTGCGAACCAGCGGTTGCGGACGCCAAACGTCTCTTCCAGCAGCTTTTCGGTTTTGGCGATTTCCTCGGACGCCTGCTGCCGGGTCAGCTCGCTCATGTTGGGATGGGAATACGCATGATTGGACAATTCGTGCCCGTCCGACGCGATCTGTCTGGCCAGATCCGTATTTTTCCTAAGCCAGGAACCGTCGAAGAAAAACGTCGCTTTCACCTTTTCCTCCCGCAGCGCTTCGAGCATGCCGGGAATGTGCTCGTTGCCCCACGCCACATTGATCATCAGCGCGACCATGCGCTTGTTCGGGTTGCCTTTATAGATCGGCTGCGGTCCGAGATCGTCCAAAACGATGCGCGGAGGCACTTCACGAAACACGAGCTTCAACTCCTTGCTCCGCAGCGTCTGCGCCAGCGACGCGTCCACATCCACTTCAAGGCCGTTGTATCCGGGAATCGCTTTCCAGATCGGATCAATGCGCGCGTCGACGGGAGGAATTCGCCGTTTTTCCGCTTCCTCCAAAATGCGCTGGCGCCACATCGTTTCCTCGGCGGAGGACTTTCCGTCCGCGCGCAGGGCCGCGGCATTCGGCCGATCCGCCGCGGTGTCCGTCCGGTTCGCCGACACCAGCCGTTCCGTCTCGCGGATATACGTATCCAGCGCTTCCATGGAAGAAAAAGCAAACGCCGCCACACCCAACGAAACCAGCACAAACACGAGCTTGCGCACCATGCAGAAAGACACCTTCTTGTACATGTTTTGCCAACATCATATGAAGGTTTGTCTTCCATTATGTGCCTCGAGAGCAAAAATGGCCAGCCACAATTCGGCTGACCTCATTGCAAGTATTTGTTTCAAATTTGGCAATAAATCCTCTACTTCGTCCGTTTCGTCCTAAATATCTTCTGGGGGAGACCCGCTGGCTAATTCCAACAGGACGAATCCGGCAACGACTTGGCAAAGCATCAGTCGTTCCCCAATGCAAGAAGGAGCAAGCGGTGAACGATCACCGCCGTCTCCGCGCGGGTAATTTGCGCAGACAAACGCAATTCTCCGTTGTAGCCCTTAATCAGTCCATGTTCGACGGCCGCCGCCACCGCAGACTTGGCCCATTGCGCGGCCGTTTCTCCGTCGGCAAAGCTTCCCAGCGCCGCCTCCGCAGTTTCGTCCGGCAAATCCGTTTCCAATCCCGCGAGTTTCAATGCCCGCGCGACCATCACCATGGCCTCCGTGCGGGTAATCGATTGGTTTGGGCGGAACGTGCCGTCAGCATATCCGCTCACGATGCCGTATTGCCGAGCGGCGGCGACAGCGCCGGCAAACCAGTCATCCGGGTTCACATCGGAATTTCCGACGGCATCCTCCTCTTCGGGAAGTCCAAGCGCCCGCACAAGGATGGCCGCAAATTCCGCTCTCGTAACCGGTTGGTCCGGCGCAAAGCGGCCTTGGCCCACTCCGTTGATCACAAGCCGTGAAGCGAGATCGTAAACTTCCGCCTGCGCCCAGTGACGCCCCATATCCGAAAATTCGACCTGACGACCGATCAGTGCATATGAACTGTTGGTCATGCTGCGGATGATGGCCAATACTCGGCCATCACGCAACGTGACACGGGTGGGAACGGGCCGAAGGGTTCCGTCCGCCTCAAGGACGACGGCTGTCGAAATGTCGTCCGGATTCACCCCTTGCGGAACATACAAATACCGCTCGACGAAAGTGTTGAACCGGTCGATGACCAACCGGCGGTCCCCATGGGACACCGTCACTTCGAAATCCACCGGAGTGGACAACACCCGCGCCCCCCGGGCCTCCGCCTCCTCACCGAGCCGCTCCGCGGCAGAGGGGCCGCTGACGGCCATGGTCACCCTAACCTCGATATCCGCCGGTTCTTCGTGATCCAGCCATTGCATGGCGCGGTCAATCCATATTTCCGACGCGGGCAAAATATAGTCGCCATTTGGCGTTTGAAAGAGCAGCACCGCCCGCTTCGTTTCCATTGCCTTGATTACATCGCCCGCCAATGTCACGGAGATCTCATCCGCCTGTTGCTGCACGCGAATCGCCACCTCAATCGGGCCTTCCTCCTCATCCAACCAGGCCAGTAAAGGTTCCGATTTGACGGCAACGACCAGCGATTCTCGCCCGTCATTCATCTCTGAGAGGACATTGGCCGCCCCGTTCAGTTCCCTGCCGTTTATCTCAACGCGGACCGATCTTTCCGGCTCCCCGTTGGCAGGCGGATAAATGATCGGCCGGTTCCGACGCACAATGACCGTGTACACTTTCTTTGTTCCGTCTTGCGCCGTCACCTGAACGTGGATCGTGTTGTCCCCCACATCCAACGTCAGCGGCTCCGAAGGCGTTCCGCCCAAGACCGGCAATCCGTTAATTTCCAGGACCGCGGCGGAATCGGCTGCCGAGGCGGTCACCGTGATCTGGCTCACCCCGTAGGAAACCGACGCCGTATACGAGACGGTTCCGGGGTGGAATTGCGGCTCCAGCACACCGTTTGACAGCACCAGACTGTCCAGATCGGCGTTGCCGCTAAGCGGAGTGGCGCTCGCCTCGTTGGAGAAGCTGTACCCTTCCGCATTCGTGGCCTTCACGATGAAATAATAGGTCGTTCCATTCGCCAACCCCGTCACCGTATAGTGATGGACAGGCGCATAAACGTCTCCGGTTACGGTATCAACCGGCGTCGGATCATACAGGCCGGACGCCAGCCCGAAATATATTTCGTAGTAAACGGACGCCGTCACGCTGATCCAGGCAAGTTCCACCTGTCCGTCCCCGGGGACGGCCGTAAGTTGTCCCGGCGCGTTCAATATCCACTTTGCGTACAGCGTGTGATTCGAGGCGGTTTTCACCGTCGTATTGTCGGTCACCAGGTTACCTGTTCCGCCGACACCGTCATACCATCCCAGGAACGTGTATCCTTCACGGGCAGGCACAGGCAACGGTTCATCCTCTCCGTCCGCATCCTTGCCGTAGGCGGAGTCATACCGCTTCGTCTGCGTTGACGGACTTACGGCCCCCCCTCCCGCGTCAAAGCTCACCACATAGGGGTTCGCTTCCCATTTCGCGTACAGCATGTGATTCGAGGCGGTTTTCACCGTCGTATTGTCGGTCACCCGGTTACCTGTTCCGCCGACACCGTCATACCATCCCAGGAACGTGTATCCTTCACGGGCAGGCACAGGCAACGGTTCATCCTCTCCGTCCGCATCCTTGCCGTAGGTGGAATCATACCGCTTCGTCTGCGTTGACGGACTTACGGTCCCCCCTCCCGCGTCAAAGCTCACCATATAGGAACTTGGCTCCCATTTCGCGTACAGTGTGTGATTCGAGACGGTCTTCACCGTCGTACCGTCGGTCACCGGGTTGCCCGTGCCTCCTGCACCGTCATACCACCCCAGGAAGGTATATCCTTCGCGAACAGGCACAGGAAGCGGCGCATCCTCACCGTCCGCATCCTTGCCGTAGACGGAGTCATACCGCTTCGTCTGCGTCGACGGACTCACGGTGCCCTCTCCCGCATCAAAGGTCACCACATAAGTGTTCGCTTCCCATTTCGCGTACAGCGTGTGATTCGAGGCGGTCTTCACCGTCGTGCTGTCGGTCACCGGGTTGCCCGTGCCGCCCGATCCGTCATACCATCCCAGGAAGGTGTAGCCTTCACGAACAGGCACAGGAAGCGGCGCATCCTCTCCGTCCGCATCCTTCCCGTAGGCGGAGTCATACCGCTTCGTCTGCGTTGACGGACTCACGGTGCCCTCTCCCGCATCAAAGCTCACCACATAAGTGTTCGATTCCCATTTCGCGTACAGCGTGTGGTTCGAGACGGTCTTCACCGTCGTGCCGTCGGTCACCGGGTTGCCCGTGCCTCCTGCACCGTCATACCACCCCAGGAAGGTATATCCTTCGCGAACAGGTACAGGCAACGGCTCATCCTCACCGTCCGCATCCTTGCCGTAGACGGAGTCATACCGCTTCGTCTGCGTCGACGGACTCACGGTGCCGCCTTCCGCGTCAAAGCTCACCACATAAGTGTTCGCTTCCCACTTCGCATACAGCGTCACATCGTGAATGCCCGCGAAAAACGTGTCATTCTCTGCATAGGTCGTGCCGTTGCCGTCCGCCTGCGTGTTCCAGCCTGCCAACGTATAGCCGGTCTTGACCAGGCCTCCCGGATTCCCCGGGACGGTTACCGTCTCCCCGTCCTTGTACATTTTATTGTCCACAGGCACGTTTCCGGACTCGCTTCCGGTTCCGACATACGTGACACGGACGCCGGCAAATTTCTTCACCGCAAATTGAGAGTTATCCGTGGTGGAATACGCAACGTAGGGCGTGCCATTATGGATGGTGAAGGACAGGATCGCGTTACTGTATTCACCAGATGCCACCACGAACTCCGCCAATGCCTCCGCTCCGACAGGCTCCCAAACGCCGCCGTTGTACCTTCTGACCGCAAAACGCGCCGTCTTGGTCGTTGCGGTGGTGATGTTGTCCCTATAAGCCACGTAGGGATTTCCATTGTGAACATACAAATCGCCGATCGCGGAACCTTCCGAAGGCACAGGAGCCAAAGACTGCCATTGGCCTTCCTGAAATTTCAACACGTTGAGCTTGAAGTTGTTATTCTGACTTCGAAATGCAACGTAGGGAACCGCATTCCCGTTTTCCTTATGGACATACAGGGACGGATCGATCCCCTTTCCGACCGGCATGCTTCCCACATCAACCCAGTTGACTCCGTTAAATCTCTTGACATAGATGTCGTTGTCAAACGAGGTCGAGTAAGCCAAATAAGGAATACCGTATTCCGTATTGTCGTCATAGACGTACAATTTCGGGTAATTGAATCTGGTGGTGAAATTGCCCAGGAGAATCCAGCGGTTCGTCTGATTGTGTCACCTCAAAACGTTCAGCTTATTTCCATCATTGTTGTTATAGACCACATAGGGAACATTCTTGAATACAAACAAATCCGCTTTGCCGAAACCGATGCCAAACTCAGCCAGCGATCCCACATCCTCCCACGCTTCGGCCGACGGATTGTATTTCTTTACCTGGAATCCCATTCCGGTTTGCGCATAGAGCAGGTACAGGTTGTCGAGTCCCGTTCCGTCAATGTCGATATATCCTGTGGAAGAATAGGTGATGTTCGCTGGTCCCAGATTGCGCCAAATGGTCCCGTCAAAGTATTTTACACCCAGCGCGTTCATGCCGTTTGTATATGCGACGTAAGGAATGTCATCATCAACAAAAAGGGCCAGCTCCACCCCGCCATCGGTAAAATCCCCCGCATTCAGCCATCCGTCTCCCACAGCCGCCAGCGCATCGTTTTCTTCCAGTACCAGATGCCCGGCAATGATCCCGCACGTCAGCATGAAGATCAACAAGAACCGGATTCCTTTCAGCATCAACTTCAACAAATACAACCTCCTCTCCAAGGCATCCCAATTGGATAAGGATCGTCCATGCTTTCATCGGCATGTGAACTTGCTTTGCGATGTCATCCGTCTGCCGTGAGGATGCCCGTGAAATGTCTAAATTCAATCCTACTATGAGCCCGGGTCATATGACCAGTTACTTTCGTCATATGACATGTCATGGTCCAAATGGAGTGCTTCGAAACTTTCGAGTGTTCCGATTTACCGTTTTCCCAAACAAAAAAAGGCGGGAATAATTTCCCGCCCCGAAACGGCAACATCGCACTGAAAGCCAAAAAGTAAAAAAGCTCCGTCCGGAGCCTTTTGCGTCGTTTTTTTCTTTTGTCGTTCCGTGTTGTCCGTTTCCTCGAAATCCTTGCAGACTTGTTCTGGCCGACTTTTTCCTTTCCGGCGCTTCACATGGATGTTATTTGTGATGCCCCGCAGCCTGTCTTGCCGCCGGTTTCGGCGGAAGCAGCGCTTTGCGCGACAAGTTGATGCGCCCTTGCGCGTCGATCTCCGTGACCTTGACGGTGACCTCGTCGCCGATGGACACGACGTCTTCCACTCTCGCCACCCGCTCGTTGGCCAGCTGCGAAATATGGATCAGCCCGTCCTTGCCCGGCAAAATTTCCACGAACGCGCCGAATTTTTCGATTCTGCGCACGACGCCGGTGTAGATGTCGCCGACGATCACCTCGCGGGTCAATCCTTCGATGATTTTGCGCGCTTTCTCGTTCATCGCCGGATCGGTGGAAGCGATGTACACGCGTCCGTCCTGTTCGATGTCGATTTTGACGCCGGTTTCGTCGATGATGCGGTTGATGATTTTGCCGCCCGCCCCGATCACATCGCGGATTTTGTCCGGATGAATCTGCATGGTCAAAATTTTCGGCGCATAGGGGGACAGCTGCGGTCTCGGCGCGCTCAGCACTTCCATCATTTTGCCGAGGATGAACAGACGCCCTTCTCTCGCCTGCTCCAACGCTTGCCGCAAAATCGTCTCGTCGATGCCGTCGATTTTGATATCCATCTGAATGGCGGTCACGCCCTGCTCGGTGCCGGCCACCTTGAAATCCATGTCGCCGAGATGGTCTTCCATGCCCTGGATGTCGGTCAAAATCGACACATGCTCGCCGTCCTTGATCAACCCCATCGCCACGCCGGCCACCGGCGCCTTGATCGGCACGCCCGCATCCATCAGCGCCAACGTGCTGGCGCAAATGCTCGCCTGCGAAGTGGAGCCGTTGGATTCCAGCACTTCCGAGACGAGACGGATCGTATAGGGAAATTCGGTTTCCGGCGGAATCACTTTCTCCAGCGCGCGTTCGCCGAGGGCGCCGTGCCCGATTTCCCGTCGTCCCGGCGCGCGCAGCGGTCGCGCCTCGCCGACGCTGAACGGCGGGAAGTTGTAATGGTGCATGAACCGCTTTTCTTCTTCCAGATCGATGCCGTCGAGAATTTGCACGTCGCCGAGCGCGCCGAGTGTACATACGCTGAGCGCCTGCGTCTGTCCGCGGGTAAACAGGGCGGAACCGTGCGTCCGCGGCAAGAGCCCCGCTTCGCAGGAAATCGGCCGGATTTCATTGAGCGCGCGGCCGTCCGGACGAATTTTTTCGTGGGTAATGAGACGGCGCACCTCTTTTTTCACGATGTCGTGCAGCACTTCTTTGACATCTTTGAGCAGTTCCGGCGTTTCCGCGTATTTTTCCGCAAAATGCGCTTCCGCTTCCGCATTGATCGCGTCGATCGCATCCTGGCGCGCCTGCTTCTCCGGAATGCGCACCGCCTGCACGAGCCGGTCTTTGGCGAACGCCTCGACTTCGGCCGCCACCGTCGGATCCACGGTATGCAGCACGACTTCCATTTTCGGTTTGCCGGCCGCTTGCGTGAATTGTTCGATCACTTCGACGATTTTTTTGATTTCCTCGTGACCGAACATGATGGCCTTCAGCATATCTTCTTCGGGCACTTCGTTCGCTTCCGCTTCCACCATCATGATCGCGTCCTTGGTGCCGGCGACGACGACGTACATGTCGCTGCGTTCGTTTTGCTCCACCGTCGGGTTGATGACGAACTGCCCGTCGACCCGTCCGACGATCACGCCGCCGATCGGACCGTTAAACGGCACATCCGAGATGCTGAGCGCCGCCGATGTCCCGATCATCGCCGCAATTTCCGGCGAACAGTCCTGATCGACGCTCATCACCAGGTTGACGATTTGCACTTCGTTGCGAAAACCGTCCGGAAACAGCGGCCGGATCGGACGGTCGGTCAGGCGGCTGGCCAAAATCGCCTTCTCGCTCGGCCTTCCCTCGCGTTTGATGAATCCTCCCGGAATTTTGCCGACGGCGTACAGTCTTTCTTCGTAATTGACCGTCAGCGGAAAAAAGTCGAGATCTTTCGGTTCCGACGAAGCCGTGACCGTGCTCAGCACAACGGTATCGCCGTACCGCACAAAGACGGCTCCGTTGGCCATTTTCGCCAGGCGGCCGGTTTCCAGCACGAGCTTCCGGCCCGCCAGGTCCATCTCTATTTTATGCTCCATATACTCCCTCCTGTTTGTCCAATTTTCCCGTTTGATCTCCCGCGAAACGGGCGCGCATCGCGGTGCGGTTTTCAGCCGCCGCACGGAACCGGGCCGCCCCGACCTCCGACATCCCGGATGCGCACGCTGCTCTTTGAGTCCCCGTCGGCGGTTCCGCCTATGGCAAAAAGCAACCAGTGATCCGCCCCTGTCCTTCGACCCGCAGCGGAATACCGGTTGCTTTTACAGAGAACCCGCCGATCATCGGCGCAGACCCAGTTTTTCAATTAACGCGCTGTAGCGGTTGACATCCTTGTTTTTCAGATAAGCCAGCAGTTTGCGGCGCTGGCCGACCATTTTCAGGAGTCCCCGCCGGGAATGGTGGTCCTTCTTGTGAACGCGCAAATGATTGGTCAGATTTTCAATGTTCTCCGTAAGGATAGCGATCTGCACTTCAGGCGAACCCGTGTCGTTCTCATGGGTTTTATGTTCCTGAATGATTTGCTGTTTGCGTTCCTGGGTAATGGCCATCCTTGGTTCACCTCCTCGATAAAAATCGCCATCGGCCCAGTATGCCGCCGGGTGAAGCGGCGAACATCCGCGCCGAGGTTCCGGCCCGATGGAACGGAATCACCGTTTCCATCCAAAACCTAAAATAGTATACCACATCAGACGGCGGAAAGTAAATGCCGCGCGGCATCGATGTCACGGCGAATTTGCGCGGTCAGTTCCTCCACGGAAGCAAAGCGCCGTTCCGGGCGGAGATAACCGATCAGGTCCACCTTCATCGTGCGTCCGTACAAATCTCCGGAAAAGTCCAGCAGGTGCACTTCCAGCGTCGGCTCGGCGCTTTCCCGCTGAAAAGTCGGTTTGTATCCGATGTTCATCACGCCTTCGCGGCGCACGCCGTCGACCGACACGCGCACGGCATAGACCCCGTTGGCCGGAATGACGTAAGGAGCGGTCAAATCGAGATTGGCCGTCGGAAAACCGATGCTCCGGCCCCGCTGATCTCCCTGCACAACCCAGCCGCTGATCCGATAAGGCCGTCCGAGATAGCGCATCACCTTGTCCATCTCTCCTGCCGCCAGCGCGTCGCGAATCAGCGTGCTGCTGACCTTTTGTCCGTCGAGGTAAAACGGCGGCACGATGGAAACGCCGATGCGGCCTTCGCACAGCCGGGCGAGCGTGTCCGTCGTCCCGCTGCCGCGATGGCCGAACGTGAAGTCGAAACCGACGACGACCGTGTCGATGCGAAGCGGCACGAGCATACGGTCGATGAAATGCTCCGGGCTGACGCGGGCGAAAGCCCGGTCGAACGCGGTGACGTAGGCGAGATCGACCCCCAGCTCTTCGAACAGCCGCATCCGGTCGTGAATCGGCGCCAAATAGCGCGCATAGCCTTCCATCCCCAGCACCTCGCGCGGATGCGGGTTGAACGTCATGACCGCCAGCGGCAGCCGCTTGTCGGCGGCGATTCGCGCCGCTTCCGCCAGCACGCTGCGGTGACCGAGATGCACCCCGTCGAAATCGCCGATGGCCAACACCTGCCCGGTGTCGGGAATTTCTTTCATGCCGGCGTCGACGGGATAAAACAAGTGCACGATGTCCATGGTTTCCCCCTCATGTCGCAAACACCTTGACTGCGGCCACCTCTCCCCGCTTTTCATCCAGCCGGAACACGCCGATAAACTCGCCTTCCGCCGAATACAAACGGAACAGACCGGTCCCCTCCGGCATCCGCCCGAGCAGCGCGCGCAGCGGAAGCTTCGCGCCGCAGGCCGCCTTCGCCGCGTACGCCGCGGGAACTTCCGCCTTCGGAAAATGGGAAAGCGCCTCGTCGACCGGCGTCAGCGCGGCGGCAATCGTGCCGTGTTCCTGCAATTCGGCAATCCGTTCCAGCGAGAGACACTGCCGCAGATGAAAAGGTCCGCTGGACGTCCGCACGAGCGAAGACATGACCGCCGGATAACCGAGCGCCCGGCCGATGTCGGCGCACAAGGTGCGAATATAGGTTCCCTTGGAGCAGCGGACGAAAAACCGGATTTCCGGATACGGCTCGTCCAGACGCATGTCCAGCACGTTCAGTTCGTAAATATGCACTTTGCGCGGCTGTCTTTCGACTTCCACGCCTTCCCTCGCCCATTCATACAGTCTGCGGCCGCCGATCTTGACGGCGGAAACCATCGGCGGAATCTGCTCGATGTCACCGACGAACGACTGCAGCGCGCGCGCCACCTCTTGTTCCGTCACGCGAACGTTCTCGGCCGTTTCGACGACGGTTCCGCTCTCGTCGTCCGTATCGGTGGCGATGCCGATTTTCATCACCGCTTCATAAGACTTCGGCATTTCCTGCAACCATTCGACCGCACGGGTCGCCCGGCCGAGACAAAGCGGCAGCACGCCGGTGACGTCGGGATCCAGCGTGCCGGTGTGGCCGATTTTGCGAGTGCGAAGCAGGCGCCGCACGCGGGCGACCACATCGTGCGAAGTCATGCCCGCGGGCTTCAGCACCGGCAGAACGCCGTCGAGTTCCACCTTCATGGCAGCGCCAACCTCGTCGCCTCGACGACCCGCGCCACCACTTCGTCCATGTCTCCCCGTATCGTCGCTCCCGCCGCGCGGACATGCCCGCCGCCCCCGAACTGTTGGGCGACGCGGGAGACGTCCACCCGGCTGCTCGCGCGAAAGCTGACTTTGACTTCCCGGTCGGACATTTGCTTGAACAGGAGGCCGACTTCGACTCCCTCGATGTTGCGCGGATAGTTGACGAGGCCGTCCATATCTTCATTGCCCGCGCCCGCTTCCTCGATGTCTTTTTTCCATGCGCACACCCAGGCGATGCGGCGGTCTTCGGTAAAGCTCAGCGTCGTCAGCGCCTTCTTCAGCAGCAAAATGTGGGCGAAGGTCGTTTTCTCCAGCAGCACTTCCGCCAGCATGCCGGGAGAAATGCCGTAGGTCAAAAGTCGCGAGGCGATCTGCATCACCCTCGGCGACGTGTTGGCGTAACGGAAGCCGCCGGTGTCCGTCAAAATGCCGGTGTAAATGCACTCGGCCATCTCCGCCGTCAACGGCAGGGCGAGCTCTTCCGCCAAATCGAACAGCAGTTCCGCGGTAGCGGCGGCGTCTTCCTTGACGACGTGTACCGCGCCGTACCGGTCGTTGGTCGGATGATGGTCGATGTTCACGATTTGGGCGTCTTCCGCGATCCATTCGGCGATGGAGCCGATGCGCTGATAGTCCGCACAGTCGACACAGATGACATGACGATACATTTTGTCGGGACGATGGCCGGCATAGTCCGCAATCTGGTCCCCACGGCGAAGAAACCGGTACTTCTTCGGGATGGCGCCCTCATTGCACAGCATGTTGCGTTTGCCCAGCTGGTCCAAGATCCAGCCGACGGCGCAGGTCGATCCGACGGCGTCTCCGTCCGGGTGAATGTGGGACACGACGAGGAAATCATCGTGTTCCCGGATGAAACGCGCCGCATCGGCAAGCTGCCTCCGGTATTGTCCGTCGCCGTGTTCCGTGCTCATGACCGCATCCCGCCATCGTTCAATTGCTGCAGCAGCCGCTCGATCCGGCTTCCGTAATCGATGGACTCGTCGAATTTGAACACCAGTTCCGGCGTGTGCCGGAGCCGGATTCGCCGCCCGATTTCCGAGCGGATGTATCCGGCGGCGCCGGCGATCGCTTTCAGCGTGTTTTCCTTCTCTTCTTCGCTGCCAAGCACGCTCAGGTACACTTTCGCCTGGGACAGATCATTGGTCACATCGACGCCGGTCACCGTCACAAATCCGATGCGCGGGTCTTTCAGTTCCTGCTGCAGCATTTGCCCGAGTTCTTTTTTGATCTGTTCCGCCACCCTGCCTACGCGGATGTTGGACACGAGAATCACCTCTCAACGGTTACCATCTCATACGCTTCAATAATGTCGCCCTGTTTGATGTCATTGAATTTTTCCAGCGAAATTCCGCATTCATAGCCTTGCTGCACTTCGCGGACATCATCCTTGAACCGTTTGAGCGACAAAATGCTGCCTTCGTGGATGACGATGCCGTCGCGAATCAGGCGAATTTCCGCATTGCGCGTAATTTTTCCGCTCGTCACCATGCAGCCGGCGATCGTACCGACTTTGCTGATCTTGAACGTATCGCGCACTTCCGCCTGGCCGATAATCTGCTCCTGGTACTCCGGATCCAACATCCCTTTCATCGCCGCTTCAATTTCTTCGATGACTTTGTAGATGATGCGGTGCAGCCGGATGTCCACTTTATCCTGCTCGGCCGTCGCCTTCGCAGCCGGCTCCGGACGGACGTTGAAACCGATGATGATCGCGTTGGACGCGCTGGCCAGGTTGATGTCCGATTCGGTGATCGCGCCGACGCCGGTGTGGATGATGCGCACGCGGACGCCTTCGATGTCGATTTTCTCCAGAGCCCCGCGCAGCGCCTCGACCGACCCTTGCACGTCGGCTTTGATGATCACGTTCAGTTCCTTGATTTCGCCCTGTTTGATCTGTTTGTACAGATCGTCGAGCGTTACTTTCGCGCTGACCGCCATTTCACTCTGGCGCAGTTTCAGGGCGCGCTTTTCGGCGATTTCGCGCGCTTTCCGTTCGTCCTCAAAGACGATGAAGCGGTCGCCCGCATGCGGCACTTCGGTCAATCCGGTAATTTCCACCGGCGTCGACGGGCCCGCCTCTTTCAGCCTGCGGCCGCGATCGTTGACCATGGCGCGCACGCGGCCGAAACAAACGCCGGCGACAAACGGATCCCCGACCCGCAACGTGCCGTTTTGCACCAGCACGCGGGCGACCGGTCCACGGCCCTTGTCCAGCTCGGCCTCGATGACCGTACCGCGGGCCAACGCATCGGGATTGGCTTTCAATTCCTGCACGTCCGCCACAAGCAGGATCATTTCCAGCAACTCGTCAAGATTTTGCCGCATTTTGGCGGACACGTTGACGAAGATCGTGTCGCCGCCCCATTCTTCCGGAACGAGCCCGTGTTCGGTCAGTTCCTGCTTGACGCGGTCCGGATTCGCCTGCGGCTTGTCGATTTTGTTGACGGCGACGATGATCGGCACGTTGGCCGCCTTGGCGTGATTGATCGCCTCCACCGTCTGCGGCATGACGCCGTCGTCCGCGGCGACCACCAGCACGGTAATGTCCGTCACCTGGGCACCGCGGGCGCGCATCGTCGTAAACGCCTCGTGTCCCGGCGTGTCCAGAAACGTGATCTTGCGGCCGTTGATTTCCACCTGGTAGGCGCCGATGTGCTGCGTAATGCCGCCCGCTTCCCCTTCCGTCACGTTGGTGTGTCGGATGGAGTCCAGCAGCGTCGTTTTCCCGTGGTCGACGTGCCCCATGATCGTCACCACCGGAGGACGCGGCTGCAAGAGCGACTCGTCTTCGACGGTTTCCTCCATTTCGAACGGATCTTCTTCAACCGGAAGTTTGAGCTCCACTTCCACCTTGAATTCCTCGGCGATCAGCTGAATCGCGTCGAGGTCCAGCTCCTTGTTGATCGTCGCCATGACGCCGAGAAAAAGCAGCTTCTTGATGACTTCCGCCGCGTCTTTGTGCAGCGCTTTGGCGAGTTCGCCCACCGTCATCGGACCGCGAACGATAATCTTTTTCGGTGTGTTGTCCGGCTTCTCCGCCCTGGCGGGAGCCTGTTTGCCGCGATGGCCGGACTTGTTGAACGATTTGCCGTGCCCGGCCTTGAGATTGCTGACTTTGCTGTCGTCAAACCGCTTGCCGCTCGATTTGGTTTTCTTGGTCGTTTTTCCCTTCGTTGCCGTAAAATCGATATCGTCCGGATCGTTCAAATCTTTGGAAGGAATGGGTTTTCCGGTAAAAGCTTTCACCGGGTCGCGCCGGCCGACTTCGGGTTCGCGTTGGGGAACGCTTCGCTGAGCCTGTCCCTGCGCAGGACGCTGCGGCGCGCCTTGCGCCTTGGGAACGGAAACTTGTTGTTCTCCGTCGTTGCGGTGCCCTTTGTTCCGGCGGTGACGCGAAGATTTGCCTCCCTGTTTGTGACCGGGCGCCGGCGCTCCCGGCGCGGACGCATTCGGCTGATCCGCCGGTTTCGCCGCCGCCGCGGGCTGCCCGTTCCGTTCCTGCTTCGGCGCTTGGGCATTTTTCGCGCGATCTCCGGAAGGGGCCTGGTTTTTGCCCGCGCGCTGTTCCTGCGGCTTGCGGCCGCTAGCGGACTGCTGGGCCGCCGCCGGTTGGGTCGATGCAGGCTGCGCTGAAGCGGACTGTGCCGAAACCGGCTGCGCCGGAGTTCTGCCGCCGCCTGCAGACGCGGAAGACGTGGAGGCCGTTGCGGAGGAGGCAGGCGCGATTCCCGCGCGTTTGGCCGCCGCGTTCGCCTTGACCGTGCGGAAAAATTCCTCCACTTTTTCTATCATTTCCGGTTCCATCACGCTCATGTGATTGTTGACCGGCACGTTCATCCGTTTCAAAATCGTGATGATCTCCTTGCTGCTCATATTCAATGATTTCGCATATTCATAAACCCGGAGTTTGTTGTCCTGTTTGCTCAATATTCGTCACCTCGCTATAAGTTTGCAGTTTCTTCCGCAACAGTTCCGAAAACCCGGCGTCCGTCAGCGCGATGACCACCCGCTCCGCTTTGCCGGTATGGTGTCCCAGTTCCGCTCTCGTTCCGAATTGCACCAACGGAATATCGTAATAATGGCATTTGTCGCGATACTTCTTCAACGTCCCGTCCGACGCGTCCGATGCGATGACGACGAGCCTCGCTTCCTTTCGCCGAACCGCCTTCATTACCGCTTCGTCGCCGGACACCAGCTTGCCGGCCCGCAGAGCCAAACCGAGCACGTTTAACGGATTATTCATGTCCGCCCACCCGCTCGCCGGATGGGGGCGCACTCTCGTCCGATATGCGGATCCAGTCCCGTTCCAGCTGGTCGTAGGTGTCCGGGGAAACGTGCGCTTTCAGCGCGCGGTCAAGCGCCTTCTGTTTCTTGGCGAGCCGGAAGCAGGACGGTTTTCCGCACAAGTAGGCGCCGCGCCCGGATTTTTTGCCTGTCGGGTCGATGAGGATCTGCTCGTCCGGCGTCCGGACAACGCGGATCAGCGATTTTTTCGGCATCATCTCCTGGCAGGCCACGCACTTGCGCAGCGGCACTTTTCGCGTCCTCATGCGAATCCCTCCTCGCGAATTTCGCGTGCAGGCTTTCACCGGTTATTCCGGCTGCCCGGCGCCGTCGGCTTCGACAGGTTCGTCCGAAAGCCCGGCTTCCTCTTCCTCGGCCTGCGACTCGCTCTTGATGTCGATTTTCCATCCGGTCAATTTGGCGGCCAGACGCGCATTCTGGCCCTTGATGCCGATCGCCAGCGACAGCTGGTAATCCGGAACGATCACGCGGGCGAGTTTTTCCTCCTCGTACACTTGGACTTCAATGACCTTCGACGGACTCAGGGCGTTGGCCACGTATTCCTCGACCGATTCCGACCAGCGAACGATGTCGATCTTTTCTCCTTTCAGTTCGTTGACGATCGTCTGTACCCGCGCACCCTTGGGCCCTACGCAGGAACCGACCGGATCCACTTCCGGATTGCGCGAATAGACGGCGATTTTCGAGCGATACCCCGCTTCGCGGGCCACGGACTTGATTTCCACGACGCCGTCGTAAATTTCCGGAACTTCCAGCTCAAACAGCCGTTTGAGCAATCCCGGATGGGTGCGCGACAAAAAAATTTGCGGGCCTTTTGAAGAGTTTTCCACTTTGGTAATGTATGATTTAACCCGGTCGCCGTACACGAACTTTTCGTTGGGCAAAAGCTCGTTGAGCGGCAGCACCGCCTCCACTTTGCCCAGGTCGACGTACACGTTGCGCTGGTCGACCCGCTTTACGATGCCGGTGACGATGTCTTCTTCCTTATCGACAAACGCGTTATAAATCAGTCCTCGCTCCGCCTCGCGGATGCGCTGGGTGACGACCTGTTTGGCCGTCTGGGCCGCAATGCGTCCGAAATCGCGGGGCGTCACTTCCATTTCGACAATGTCGTCAAACTGGTAATTCGGATTGATTTCCCTCGCCGCATCCAGCGAAATTTCCAGACGAGGATCGAGCACTTCGTCGACGACGGTTTTCCGGGCGTACACTTTGATCAACCCGGTCTGTCGGTTGATGTCGACACGGACGTTCTGAGCGGTGTTGAAATTGCGTTTGTAGCTGGAAATCAGTGCCGCTTCGATCGCTTCAATCAAAACGTCTTTGGAAATGCCTTTTTCTCTCTCGATTTCCGACAACGCCTCAATGAATTCTGCATTCATGGCAGTGTCGTCCTCCTTTCAAATGATGACCTTGAATCGCCGCAAGCTCAAATGATGACCGCCAGTCTGGCGCCGGCGATGCGGTTGACGGGAATGCGGTGCGTCACGGCTCCGATCTGTACGGACGCCTGTTCCCCGTCATAGGCGACGAGAGTTCCTTCAAATTCCTTGCGGCCGTCCACCGGCTCGTAAGTGGTGATCAGCACGTGCCTGCCGACCGCACGGTTGAAATCTTCCGGCTTCTTGAGCGGACGCTCGGCCCCGGGCGATGACACTTCAAGAAAATACGCTTCGGGAATCGGATCGGCTTCGTCGAGCCGCTCGCTCAAATATTCGCTGATGCGCCCGCAGTCATCAATGTCGATCCCCCCTTCTTTGTCGACATATACGCGCAGGAATCGGCGGCCGCCTTCTTTGACGTATTCGACTTCCACAAGCTCAAATCCGTGTTCGTTCAAGTACGGCAGCAGCAATTGTTCGACCAGTTGCGTAATGTTCGATTTCAAACAGGCATACCTCCTTTATCCCAAGCCAGCGCACGCCTCATTCCGGGCAAAATGTAAAGAGTGGGTTTCCCCACTCTTCGCTGGCACAATCCTTGAAATAAATAACAAACACATTATAGCATATTCAATATTCGCGCACAAGTGACATCACGGAAGCGGCCAGATCGCGACCTTAAGTTCGTGACAGGTAGTTCGTGACTTGCAGATGGTGACCTGCAAATCGTGACTTATGATCTCGTTATATATTTCGTAACACACAGAAAAGTGACTGATGATTGCGATTTATAGATTGTAAGTTGCAGATAGACCTGTCAAACAGAACGCCGAAGAGCCGACTCGTAAGGTTCTTCAGGGCGATTCCACTTGATACGCCGGCAAAAATCCGGAACCGCCGACCAGTTCTTCACCTTTGGCCGCTTGATCCAGCACGATGCGTTGAAGACGCGTTCTCGCCGGCATCGTCAGAGCCGTGGCGCGATCGGTGCCGAAAACGCGTTCGAACAACTGCGCGTCGTTGTCCTTGTGCGGAACGAGCCGAAACGTCCGCCGAAACGCCGCAATGTTCGACTCCGGCGGCAGGATGCGGGAAAACGCGGGACAGAGCAGCCAGGAGGTGCACACAAAAGCTTTGGCGTCCAGTTCCGGAAAATGCGAACGGTAAAACGTCAGCGCACGGCGCATGGAATCGCGTACCTGCTCCGGATCCAGCTTATCCCCTTCCTGCACGTGGACGTCGAGAACCGGACTTCCTTCCCGGAGCAGCAGTTCCCATTCTCCGGCGGGCAGCGTCGCCCGCTCGCGCAGCACGCGCCCTTCATCGGTCGTCGGGTGCCCGACGATGACGTCTTCCCCCGCCTCGAAAAAACAGTCCCACGCCCCCTCTTCGTCGTACCGTCCGTTCGTGCCGTCCACCCAACCGTCGCGGCGAATCCGGACACCGCCGGCGGGAAACACGGACAGCCGCCCGGTCGTGCGGTGTCGATACACATGGGCCTTCTTGTCCCATGGCATATGATAATACTGAAGCCGGCCGATCTTGAACAGGCGGCAGGCAACATGTTTGAACAGCCAGCCGGGAACGCCGATTCCCCAAACGCCGCGGTTTTGTTTGGAATGCCGCATCCAGACGCCCACGTCGCTGAACGTATCGATCAAGATGTCGTCGGGAATGCGCCGCTGCCGATACCGGTCGCGCACGGCGCGCATTTCGGACAGCAGAACGATCGCGTGAAACATCCCCGCGTCCCGGCCGAACGGCTTGGCCGCATCGTCCATGAGCGATCGGGCGGTCTCGGACGAAACGGCTTCGCCTCCGCCCGGACGAAACAGCGCATCCCGCAAGCGCATGATCGTCCCGCGCAAATGGTCATCGTTTGCGGCGGACGCGGCGTAAGTTTTCAGCGCTTCCAACGGTTCCGACTCAAGACGCAAGATCGAATTGATTTCGTCGTAATATTCCGGCCGGAAATATTCCGGAATGCCGCGGTCCGCGACTACCATTTCCATTCCCCTCTTCCCGTTTCCGGATGAATTCCGCTTCCCGTTCCATGCTCCATGTCCGGGCGGGCCCGCGGCGAACGGGCGTTCAGCCGCGCTTGCCGGTGCCGGTTACGGCGCCGCGGACGCGTTCGACCTCATCGTCGTCGATCTCCCCTTTACCGTACCGCGCCCGGTTATAGAGGCCGATCAGCAAATCGGTGTCCCGCTCCGACAGACGCGCATGGGTTCCCCATTTGGCGCCCGTTTCCTCCGGCGTGTCGGAGCGGCGAAAGGCGTATCCGGCCGCAACGGCGCGAAATACGGCGGTGCGGAACAAATATCGCATGCGCTCGCGATTGTCCCGCAGCTGTTCCCACTTCGGCTCCCGTCCGCGCAGCCGGTCCGTCAAGCGCCGCAGCCGGCCGCGCATCCTCTCTCCGGCGGCGCTCAAATCGAACAGGCTGTTTTTCTCATCGACGACGCCTTCCCCGCTTCCGCGCGCGCCGAAGCCCTCCATCCATTCGGCGAGCCAGGAGGCCATCCTCGGAAGCCATCGCCGGATCGCCCGGTAAAGTCCGATCAGCGCCATCACGGCCAGCGCGCCGGCAATCAAAATGACCGCAATCTTCGTCACGTATTCCATCACGACGAGGAACAGCGTCGGCTCGCGCGGTTCCATCGGTTCCGCCGGCAGCACCGGTTCGATCGGAGCCGGCATCGGAACTTCTTCGGGCGGTTCCTGCCCCCCGGAAAACAGACGCGAAAGCCAACCGCGCAGCACCTGCCAAAGGGCGTCCCACATTCGCGCGAGCAGCGAATATGATCCGATCGCCGTGATCAGCGCGAGCATGCCGAGCAGTAGCAGCGAGTTCTTGCGGCGTATGGAGGGAACGACCGCGCCGGTGCGCGTTTCCTGCCGCAGCAGCGCTTTGTTGGTCGTCCATGCGGCCAGCCCGAAGAAACATAACCCGGTCCCGTTGATCCAGCGGATGTAGGGCTGCCAGGTATGGACGAGCGGAAAAATCAGCGATGCGACGAAATAGACGAACACGAACACCCACAATAAGTGCACCGGAAGGTGTTCCTCCGGCCATTCCCGGCCGACGGAGCGCATGCCGCGCAGCGCGAGAACGTATGCCGCCGCCGCGGTCATGCCCGCCGCCACGACGTCGCTGCCGAAACTCGCCGCGGCGGACACGGCGGCAATGACGATTGCGCACAAATGCAGCGTGATTCGCCGGGCTGGTCCGAGCAAACTCGCGACAGCCGCCCCGAGCGGGGAAAACACCGCCAGAAGCGCCATCCATGCCGCCAGTTCGGTCGGCCGCAGCACGTAGCTTGCGCCCGCCACCAGCACCGGCGCGGTCGCGAGCACATCCGTCGCTCCGTAAACGGCCGCCTTACCGATGTTCCGCAGCGCGGGCGCCCGCATCGCCGTCCACCTCCCTGCCCCGCTCATCGGCATCGTTCAGCATGACGACGCGCACCGCGTGGCCAAGCTGCCTCAGCCGGTCGATCCGGATGCGTATCGCTTCGCTGACGAAGGTCGTGAACAACACGTAATCCGTCGCCTCTTCCGCCAGCTCGGCTTCCCGTTCCAGCAGCAGGTCGAACGGCACGCCGAGGGAAATTTCCACGCGGGCCATGGCGTCCAGCACGCGCACAAGCTGCGCGCGGCCGCCGGCCGGAGCGACGCGCACCGGCGCTTTGCGCGAATCGCCGGCCACAAAACCGTTGCAGCCGAATCCCGCGGGCATGCCTTCGCCGATAGCGCGGCGGGCGAGCGTCGCGGCACGGCGAAGCGCATCCTCGATGCGCTCGGGATCGGTAACCGCTTTCCACATCGTCTCGCTGATCTCCACATTGACGAGTATCATCAGCCGGTGATCCGCGCTGTGGTCGCGCACATGCACGTGCAGCTTGCCGGTGCGGGCCGACGCCTTCCAGTTGACGGAACGCAGCGGATCGCCGCTGCGGTATTCGCGAACGCCGGAAATGAGAAACGGATCCTCCGCAATCCATCGGCGCACGGTCACGTCTCCCTGCAAACTGTGGGACGGCAGCCCGATGTCGTCGAGCGGAACGACGCCCGGATACACGACCAGTTCCGCATCCAACTCCAGCGTCCGCGTCACGCGGACGAGTCCGAGCAAATCGCCGCACGACATCGTCGCCGAAGCCAGGCGGTAACAGCCTCTTCGCTGACAGGTCACCGTGTGTCTGCGGACGATCTCGGTATAAGGCATCAGCGAGAACAGGCTCGCATGGTGCTGAAACAGGCTGCCCTCGCTGATGTCCAGATTGGTCTGGGAACGAAACTTGAGCGCGACCGGAATCGACGACTCCAGTTTGAGCCAGGGCAGCGGCAGCCATTTCCGGTTCGACACGCGCTCGATCATTTCCACCTGATCGCCCTCGACGCAAGAAGCCGCGCTGAACGTCCGCTCGTAACCGAGGCCTTTCAACCCTCGCCTTCGGTACAGCGCCGCCTGCAGGGCGAACACCGCGAACGCCGCCAGTAAAATCCAATACAGCTTCATGCCGTTTACCCCAGCCGCTCGCGAAACGCTTCTTCCGTCGGCACTTCCGTCTGTGCCAGCACCTGTTCGATCAGGGCGCGGGCGGGGTCCTTCATTTCGCGCAGGCGCAGCGAAGCGTTCAGCACGATGCGGTGCGCCAGCACGGGAACCGCCACCGACTTGACATCGTCCGGCGTGACAAAATCGCGGCCGCGCAAGATCGCCTGCACCTGCGCCGCCCGCAGCAGCATTTGCGTACCGCGGGGACTGACGCCCATCGCGACATCAGGATGTTCGCGCGTCCTTTCCGCTAAAGCGACGATATACCCGAGCACGGCGTCTCCGGCGTGCACCCGCGAAAAATGCCGCTGCGCGGCGCTCACCTCCGCCACGTCCGCCACCGGTTCCAACCGCTCGAGCGGCTGATCGGACACGTACCGTTTCAAAATGTCCACGCCTTCGGAAAAGGACGGGTACCCGACGCCGATTTTCAGCAAAAACCGGTCGAGCTGCGCCTCCGGCAGCGGAAAGGTTCCCTGGTTTTCGATCGGGTTTTGCGTGGCGATCACCATGAACGGACGTTCCAGCACGCGCGTCTGCCCGTCGACGCTGACCTGCCGCTCCTCCATGCATTCCAGCAGGCTGGATTGGGTGCGCGGCGTGGCGCGGTTAATTTCGTCCGCAAGCAAAATGTGCGCAAATACGGGGCCGGGATGAAAGTCGAACTCCCCGGATCGCTGATTGTACACATGGATGCCGGTAACATCGGACGGCATGAGATCAGGCGTAAACTGGATGCGTTTGAAGGTGCCGCGGATCGAGCGTGCGAGCGCCTTGGCCAGCAGCGTTTTGCCGGTGCCGGGAACGTCTTCGAGCAGCACGTGTCCGGATGCGATCAACGCGATCAACAACTGGTCGATCACGTGCTCCTTGCCGACGACCGCCTTGCCGATATTTTGTTTGATGTTCTGCGCCATGGCGGTGATGTGTGAAATGTCCATGAGCGGAACCTCCTCAAAGGCTTGCGGCCGCGACTCTCGCCCGCCGCCGAATGTTTTTGCCGTGAAATGCCGCGGCAGCCGGATTCCGGCTGCCGATGACGCTTGGTTCATCGCGTCCCGCGCAGGAAGCAAACGCCCCGTTCTCCCCGCTCTAAAACAGCGACAGCTGATTGGATTCCGGCAAACCGCGAAAACAACCGAATCCGGACAGCACTTCCACCACGGTTTTGCTCGCCCGGGCGCGGATCTGGAAGTCCTCCACCGACAGGAAGTCGCCTTCCTCGCGCGCCGCCGCGATCTGTTTCGCCGCGTTCTCCCCGATGCCCTGAATCGCCGAAAAAGGCGGAATCAACGATTTGCCGTCGATCACAAATCGGTTCGCATGGGACCGGTACAAATCGACCGACTGGAACGAAAAGCCGCGCGCGGTCATTTCCAATCCCATTTCCAGCACCGGGATCATGTTTTTCTCCTTGGCCGGGGCGCCGGGACCCTTGTTTTCAATTTCCACGAGCTTTTCGAGAATGGCGTCGTAACCGCCGCGGAACACCTCGACATCGAAGTCTTCCGCGCAGCGGACGGTAAAATACGTCGCGTAAAATTCGATCGGATAATACAACTTGAAAAATGCGGCGCGCACCGCCGAGGTCACGTAAGCCGCCGCGTGGGCGCGCGGAAACATGTATTCGATTTTTTGGCACGAGTCGATGTACCAATCCGGCACGTCGTGCTTCTTCATCTCCGCGATCCATTCCTCGGTGAGCCCCTTGCCCTTGCGCACGCTTTCGGTAATTTTGAACGCGAGCGCCGCATCCATGCCGCGGTAGATCAAATACAGCATGATGTTGTCGCGGCAGCCGATCACCGTGCTGATCGTACAGATGCCCTGTCGGATCAGTTCCTGCGCATTGCCGAGCCAAACGCCCGTGCCGTGGGAAAGGCCGGAAATTTGCAGCAGGTCGGCGAACGTCTTCGGCCGCGTCTCCTCCAGCATTTGCCGCACGAATCTCGTGCCCATTTCGGGAATGCCGTACGTCGCCACGGGCGTGCGGATTTGCTCCGGCGTAACGCCGAGCGCCTCGGTGGACGAAAACAGGCTCATCACCTTCGGATCGTTCATCGGAATGCTCGTCGGATCGACGCCGGTCAAGTCCTGCAGCATGCGCATCATCGTCGGATCGTCGTGGCCGAGAATGTCGAGCTTCAACAAGTTGGCGTCGAACGCGTGGTAGTCAAAATGCGTCGTTTTCCATTCCGAACTCGTGTCGTCCGCCGGGTATTGGACGGGGGTAATGTCTTCCACCTCGATATAATCCGGCACGACGACGATGCCGCCGGGATGCTGCCCGGTGCTTCGTTTGACGCCCGTGCAGCCCGCGGCCAGCCGCGCCGCTTCCGCCGATCGCCAGCGCATGCCGTGATCTTCCTCGTACTTTTTCACGAAACCGTACGCGGTTTTTTCCGCCACCGTGCCGATTGTGCCGGCGCGGAACACGTTTTTTTCGCCGAACAGCACCTTTGTGTAATTGTGCGCGTGCGGCTGGTATTCGCCGGAAAAGTTCAGGTCGATGTCCGGCACTTTGTCGCCCTTGAAACCGAGAAACGTTTCAAACGGTATGTCCTGTCCGTCGCCGCGCATCATCGAACCGCACTTCGGACATTCCTTGTCGGGCAAATCGAAGCCGCTGCCGACGCTGCCGTCGGTAAACCATTCGCTGTGCTTGCACTGTTTGCACAAGTAGTGCGGTTGCAGCGGATTGACTTCGGAAATGCCGAGCATCATGGCGACGATCGACGAGCCGACGGAACCGCGCGACCCGACCAGATAGCCGTCTTCGTTGGATTTTTTCACGAGCCGGGCGGCGATGAGGTACAGCGTCGCATAACCGGCCTTCGTGATCGGCACGAGCTCCTTCTCCAGCCGGTCGACGACAATTTGCGGCAGCGGGTCGCCATACAGCCGTTTCGCCGTTTCGTAACACGTGTTGCGCATTTCCTCGTCGGCGCCCTCGATGACCGGGAAGAACGGCTGTTTCGGAAACATTTCGATGACGTCAAACTCGTCCGCCAGCGCGTTCGGAGCGGTGACGACGACGTCGTACGCGTCTTCCTCCCCGAGATGCTCGAACAATTTCAGCATTTCCTCCGTCGTCCGGAAGTGGACGTCCGGCTTGCGGATTTCCTTGAGCGGACTGTAGCCGGTAATGCCGTGGATCGTAATGTCGCGGCAAATTTTGTCGCGCGGATGCAGGTAATGCACGTTCCCGGTGGCGATGACCGGCTTGTTCAGCTTGCGGCCGATCGCCACGATGCGGCGGTTCGCCTCGATCAGCTCCTCGCGGGTTACGAGACCCTTGTCCACGAGATGCAGGTTCACTTCCACCGGCTGAATTTCCAATACGTCGTAAAATTCCGCGACCGATTCGGCCTCGTCCTGGCTTTTGTTGAGCACCGTTTCGAAAAACTCGCCCTTTTCGCAGCCGGAAGCGATCAGCAGCCCGTCGCGGAACTCCGCCAGCCTGCTCTTCGGAATGCAGGGCACCTTGTTGAAATATTCCGTATGGGAGAGCGAGACGAGCTTGAACAAATTTTTTTTGCCGGTCTGGTTTTTGGCATACAGACACACATGGAACGGCCGCGCGTTGGACAAATCTTTGCCGACGTCCCGGTTCAGCTCGTCGAGCTTCCGGAACCCCCTCGCCAGCGCGTCCTTCAACATGTGGAACAAAATGTGGCCGAGCGCCAGCGAATCGTCGATCGCGCGATGGTGGTTTTCCAGGCTGACCTTGAATTTCTCCGCCAGCGTGTTCAGCCGGTGGTTTTTCAGATCCGGGTAAAGATATCTCGCGAGTTCCAGCGTGTCCAGCACCGGATTGGTCAGTTCCGGCAGTCCGAGACGGCGCAGGTTGTCCTGGATGAACCCGGTGTCGAAGCGCGCGTTGTGGGCGACGAGCACGGCGTCGCCGACAAACGCGACGAAATCGCGCAGCACCGGCTCAAGATCGGGCGCGTCCCGCACCATATCGTCGGTAATGTTCGTCAGCTGGGAAATTTTGTACGGAATCGGTTCGTGCGGATTGACAAAAGACTGGAAGCGCGCGATCTCCTTGCCGTCCTTCATTTTCGCGCCGGCAATTTCGATGATTTTGTGGTTGACGACGGACAGCCCCGTCGTCTCGATGTCGAAGACGACGTATTCGGCTTCGGCCAAATCCGCGGGCACCGGCTGCATGACGATCGGCACCGCGTCGTTGACGACGTTCGCCTCCATGCCGTAGATGACCTTGATGCCGTATTTTTGCTGGGCTTTGTACGCTTCCGGGAACGACTGCACGTTGCCGTGGTCGGTGATGGCGATCGCCTTGTGCCCCCATTTGGCCGCCGTTTTGATGTATTCCGACACCGGCGTGACGGCGTCCATCGCCGACATCGTCGTATGCAGGTGGAATTCCACGCGTTTGACTTCCGCGTCATCCGTGCGGTCCGGAGGCGCGGCGACCTCGTTGATGTCCGAGGCGACCATGACGAGCTCCGGCGTCTGCATGAAACGGTCGAACTCGACGCGGCCGCGTACGCGCACCCATTTGCCGTTGGACAGTAGGCCGAGAATTTCCCGGTCCTCTTTGCTCTTGGCGAACGCCTTGATCGTCAACGAATCCGTGAAATCGGTGATGATAAACTGGTACAGCGTGCTGCCGTTGCGCAGCTCCCTTTCGTCCAGCTGCATGACGGTGCCCTGTACGGCGATTTTTTTCTCCTCATCCTGGATTTGCGACAGCGGGACCGGATCGTCCTTGATTTCATAGCCGAAAACGAGCCGCAACTCCGGCCGCGGGCGGTCTTCTTCGGCTTCCGCTTCTTCCCGCAGCGCCGCTTCGGTCAGCGACCGCTCTTCTTCTTCGATCTGCCGGATGAAGTCTTCGTACACTTCTCCCGCGTGGTCGCCGACTTCCATGCGCACTTGATACGTGCGGCAAAAATACCGTTCGAAAAAGCGGACGATCAGCGCGTCGACGCCTTTTTTGCGCGCCAATTCCAGGCCGGTCGCGTCCAGCAGGCGCAGCTGGATCATTTTCCCTTTCACTTCGATGCCCGCCTTCGTCAACCAGCCGTTGACGGACGGCATTTCCCTTTGGATCCATTCCAGGAACAGCGGCCAGTATTCTTCCACAAGCGTCCTGTCGTCCACCTGTCCCGAAAACGAAAGCACAAAGCGGATCGCGGCAATGTGGGCGAACTGTTCCCGCGCGTGCCGGCAGAAGGACACATACATGTCGCAGGGCACCAGCGTCGGGTTGACGAGATGCACCGTCCATTCCCGCCGGCCGCGGTGAACTTCCACCTTGTCGATGTATCCTTCCGAAAAATAGGTTTGCACCCACTCTTCCGGCACGCGGGCCTGCCGCGCGAACAGCAAAAACCGCTCCCGCTTGTCCGCCAAACTGCTCATCCGCCCTCTCCTCCCCCAGGCATGGCGATGTCGCATGGCAAACCGTATGATGCCGCAAAACGCAGCCGCAAGGCGCCGCCCTGCGGCGATGTCGCGGCGCGGCGCTCAATACGCTCTTGCAAACACGACGGTATGCTTGGCCGGATCTTCGCAAACAAGGCATTTGGCCTTGTGCTCTTTGACTTCAAACGGGATGTTGCGGCTCGTATAGCCGGTCTCTTCCTTGACCTGGTGCTCGCAGGACTGCGAACCGCACCATCCGGCGATGGCGAACCCCCGGCGCGTCTCCGTAATTTGCTTCAATTCGTCCAGCGTATCGACGGCGAACAAGTTTTGCTCCAGCATCGCCTTCGCCTGCTCAAACATGCGCTGCTGGATATCCGCGAGCGCCGACTCCACTTCGTCGACGATCCGCGCAAGCTCCGCCGATTTCTTCTCGCCGCCGATGCGCGCGGCCAGCACGGCTTGTCCCTTTTCCACATCGCGCGGACCGATCTCGATGCGCAGGGGAACGCCGCGCATTTCGTACTCGTTGAACTTCCATCCCGGACTTTGATTCGGGTCGTCGTCCACCCGGACGCGGACGCCAGCCTGCTTCAGCCGGTTGTAGACGTCGTCGACGACGGGCATGACCTGCTCCCGCATCTTGGGCGGTCCGACCGGAATGATGATGACCTGGGTGGGAGCCACTTTCGGAGGCAGCGCGAGCCCCTTGTCGTCGCCGTGCACCATGATCAGCATGCCGATCAGCCGCGTGGTGACGCCCCAGGACGTCGTGTGCGCGTAGCGAAGCTGATTTTCCCGGTCGAGGAACTTGATGTCAAACGCTTCCGCGAAATTCGTGCCCATGTAATGCGATGTGCCCGCCTGCACCGCTTTGCCGTCCTTCATCATCGCTTCGATGGAATACGTGTCGACGGCGCCGGCGAATTTTTCCGACGGCGTTTTCTGGCCGACAATGACCGGAATCGCCAAAAAGTTCTCGACGAATTCGCGATAAATCTCCAGCATCCTCATCGTTTCCCGGCGCGCATCTTCCTCGTTTTCATGCGCCGTGTGCCCTTCCTGCCACAAAAATTCGCTCGTGCGCAAAAACGGCAGCGTCCGTTTTTCCCAGCGCACGACGTTGGCCCATTGGTTGATCAGCACCGGCAGGTCGCGGTAGGACTGAATCCATTTGGAATACATGTAGCCGATCATCGTCTCCGACGTCGGGCGAATGGCGAGCCGCTCCTCCAGCTTCTCCCCGCCCGCTTCCGTCACCCAGGGCAGTTCGGGATTGAAGCCTTCGACGTGCTCTTTTTCCTTAAGAAAGAAACTTTCCGGGATAAAAATCGGAAAATAGGCGTTGCGGTGGCCGGTTTCCTTGAATTTGCGGTCCAGCTCGCGCTGGATCAGCTCCCAAATTTCGTAACCGTCCGGTTTGAACACGATACAACCGCGCACCGGGCTGTAATCCATCAAATCCGCTTTGCGGATCACATCAATATACCAGCGCGAAAAATCTTCGCTTTGCGGCGTAATTTCTTTCGAAACTTGTTTTTCCGTGGACATGGCAACCTCCAACCATGACTTGATTTGCGCCGTCCGCTCACCGGAGGCGCTGATCGACGAATGTTCCTATGTATGGCCGGAACGCGGGCGCGCGCCCCGATTCCGGCAAAGTTCAGCCTTTAAACAGACGCAAAATATCGTTGTACGTGACCGCAATCATGAGCAGCATCAGCATCGCGAAGCCGATAAAATGCACCATGCTCTCGCGGCGCGGATCGACCGGCTTTCCGCGCACGGCCTCCAGCGCGAGAAACACGAGCCGGCTGCCGTCCAACGCGGGAAACGGCAGCAGATTGAAGATGCCGAGATACAAACTCAGGATGCCGGTCCAAAACACGTACATATTCCAGCCTTGGCTGTAAGCTTCCCCGGTCACCTCGGTAATCCGGATCGGTCCGCCGAAATCTTCCAGGGAAAACTGCAGCGTCACGAGCATTTTCAATCCGACCAAAATTTGCTCGGTGGCGTTCCACATCGCCTGACCCGCCCGTACGAGCGCCTCCCCCGGCGCGGGCAAGCGGGTCGGATACGCAAGCGCGACGCCGACAATGCCTTGGCCGGCCTCGTTTTTGACCGGTGTGACGCGCAGCTCCAGCTCCGTGTCGCCGCGGCGAACTTTCCAGACCATCTCCCGCTCGGCGGACTGCCGGATCTGCTCGATCAGCCGCTGACGATCGGCGCCCACCGCCTGGCCGTCCACTTCGACAATGATGTCGCCCTTGCGGAGCCCGGCTTTGTCCGCCGGCGTCCCTTTTTCCACACTGCTCAGCAAAATGTGCTGCGGGTTGTCCACCGGTATGCCCGACATATAAATGAAAGCAAAAAACAACAGGAAGGCCAGGATGAAATTCATCATCGGCCCGGCGAAAATCGTCATCATCCGCCGGCCGACGGTTTTGTTCCCGAACTGCCGGTCGAGCGGCGCAATTTGCGTCTCCGTACCGCGCGCCACGATCATGGCATTGGGCGCCACGTCATAGGAGCGCAGTTCCCCGTCGACGTTCAGCACCAGATTCAGGCGGCGTTCCAGATCGACGCGTTCCACGACGCCGCGCTCCGCCTGGGTGCGCGTATCCAACTTGTCCAGGTAAATGCGGCTGACGCGGCCGCCGGATTGTTCCACCGCGATCGTATGGCCGGCCTGCACTTCGACGATTTCCGGATCTTCCCCGGCCATGCGCACAAAACCGCCGAACGGCAGCAAGCGGAACGTGTAGCGCGTCTCCCCCCGTTTGAAAGAGATCAGGCGGGGGCCAAATCCGATCGCATATTCCCGCACCAAAATTCCGGCTCGTTTGGCAAAATACATGTGGCCAAATTCATGGCAGCTGACCAGCACAAAAAACATGAGCAGCGTCAGCAAAATCACTTCGGCAGTCAACGGTCCAGCGTCCTCCTTTTATGAATGAGACAGTCGGGTTGATCGCGCCCGGGGGCGGCGAGGGCGCATGCCGCGGGAAGCCCGGACTCTTCGCGCGGCGGCCGTTCACAGTCTCCCTCGATTCCGCCGAAAGTTCGGCCTTGTTTCCTTAGCTTAACATTTCCATTAGCCATTATACAAGTTTCCCGTACCGTTCATGCCAAATGGAGGCGAGCCGGATGAATGGGCTGCGCGGAAGAAAAACGTCTATGACATTGCGAGTTGTTCGGCGCTCGGGGATCGTCGGGTGCCGCGAGGCCCGCGCGGGAACGCCGATTGCCGACCACAGGGGCAGACGCTACAAGCGGGCGGCGGTGTCGCGCGCCCACCGGTCCGCTTCCAAAATTTGCTCCAGATCGGGAGAAGCCACCGGCATGTGAAGATTCATTACTTCTTCCAAAATGGTTTCAATCCGCAAAAATTCGATCTCGCCGCGCAAAAATCGCGCAACGGCGACCTCGTTGGCCGCATTGAACGCCGCGGGAGCGGTTCCTCCCGCCGCGGCGCTGTCGAGGGCGTATTTGAAGCAGCGATATCGGTCGAGGTCGAGTTCGCGAAAATGCAGCGCGCCGATGCGGGCCAAATCGAGCGGTTCCGCCGCGCTGGGCAAACGCTCGGGATACGACAGCGCGTACTGGATCGGAACGCGCATGTCGGGCGTGCCCAACTGGGCGATGACGCTCTTGTCTTCAAATTCCACAAACGAATGCACGATGCTCTCCGGGTGGATCAGCACGCCGATGCGGTCGTACGGCATCCCGAACAGCCAATGCGCCTCGATCACTTCCAAACCTTTGTTGACCATCGTGGCGGAATCGATCGTAATTTTCGCGCCCATCGACCAGTTCGGATGCCGCAGCGCTTCGGCGACGGTGACCCCCCGCAGCTCTTCCCGGCTCCTGTCGCGAAACGACCCGCCGGAAGCGGTCAGCGTAATGCGCCGCACTTGTTTCGGATTTTCTCCATTGAGACATTGAAAGATGGCGGAATGCTCGCTGTCGATCGGCAGAATGCGGACGCGCTTTTGTTCCGCCAGCGCCGTCACGAGATGGCCGGCGGCCACGAGCGTCTCCTTGTTGGCGAGCCCGATGTCGATCCCCTCGCGGATCGCTTCCAGCGTCGGAGCCAGTCCGACGCTTCCGACGAGGGCGCTGATGAGAAAATCCGCGCCCGACCGCGCGGCGACCTCCATCAAGCCTTCCGGACCGTACAGCACCTTGACGCCGGCCGGCGCCTCGGCTCTCACCCGCTCCGCCGTCTCTTTGTCCGCCACGGAAACGACCGCGGGGCGGAAGCGCCGGATTTGTTCCAGCAGCCGTTCCGCGCTGCGCCCGGCCGCGAGTCCGACGACCCGGAACCGTTCGGGATGCCGGCCGATGACGTCCAGCGTCTGACAGCCGATCGAACCGGTCGAGCCGAGAACGGAGACGTTTTTCATGATATTCGATTTCCCCCCAAATTTGCCTTTGCGAACGCCTCTTGCGGACGTGTGCCGATGCCGCCGTTATCGGGTGCACATGCCGCAGCGCCGGGACGATCGCCTATATCAGCTGCAGCACGTGCACGAGCGGAAACACGATCAGCCAGCTGTCGGTGCGATCCAGCACGCCGCCGTGGCCGGGCAGCAGCGTGCCCGAGTCTTTGACGCCGGCGACCCGCTTGTACGCGGACTGGATCAGATCGCCCATTTGTCCGGCAACGGCAATCACGAGCCCGATAAGCACCGCGTTCGGCACACTCAGCCGGCCGGGATCGATCCAGGCCATGACGAGCGCCGCCAGCACGGCAAACACCGTGCCGCCAATCGCGCCTTCGATCGTCTTCTTCGGGCTGATTTCCGGCCACAGGCGCCTTTTGCCCAGCACCATGCCGGTAAAATAGGCGCCGATATCCGTCAGCCATATGCAGATAAACACCAGGTAAGACCAGAACAGACCGTGTTCCGTTCGGGTCACGGTCATATAATGGAAGCCGAGGCCGATATACAGCGCTCCGAGCAGCACGACGGCGGCGACGGCCAGCGTCGTGCGGTTTTTGGTCACGACCGTCGCCGCGAGCAAAACGAACATCGCGATCCAGAGCACCGAACCGACAGGCAAGCCGCCCAACGCATCCCGCACGTCATCCGGCGACGCCAAAAACGCCGCCGCGGCAAACCCGATCAGCGCGACCGCATCGGTCGCCGGGATGCGGTGGATGCGCAAAAACTCATGATAACCGACCAACGCCATCGCGATCATCAGCAAGGAGAACGCCCATCCGCCCATTTGCAGGAACAGCAAAAAAAAGACGGCGGCGACCGCTCCGGTCACTATTCGCTGTTTCATCTGACACCTCCGTGCTGGGCGGCCTAATCGAAATTACAGTCCGCCGTATCTGCGCCTGCGGCACTGGTAGTCGCGCAGCGCCTCATAAAAATGCTCGCGCTGAAAATCCGGCCAGTACACATCGGTGAACCAAAGTTCCGTGTAAGCCAGCTGCCATAACATGAAATTGCTGAGCCGCAGTTCGCCGCTGGTGCGGATGAGCAGGTCGGGATCGGGCAGTCCGGCGCTCTGCAAATACTGTTCAAACATCGCCGCGTCGAGCGATTCGGGTGAAACGCGGCCGGCTGCCGCTTCCTCCATCAATCGCCGGACACCCTCGAGAATTTCGGAGCGGCTGCCGTAGTTCAGCGCGAAATTCAAAATCATGCCGGTATTGTGTCGCGTCCGTTCAATCGCGTCGCTGACCGGCTTCCACGTATGTAGCGGCAGATCGGATGCGCCGCCCATCATCCGGATGCGAATGTTGTTGCTGACCAGTTCATCGATCTCCATCGCGTAAAATTCCTGCGGCAGACTCATCAAATAGTCCACTTCGTCTTTCGGCCGCTTCCAGTTTTCGGTGGAAAACGCATACAGCGTCAGCGTTTCGATCCCGAGTTCATTGGCGGCGATCGCGATGTTTTTCACGTTTTTCATCCCCGACCGATGGCCCGCGACGCGGGGAAGACCTTTCCGGCTGGCCCAGCGGCCGTTGCCGTCCATGATAATGGCCACGTGTGAAGGGAGATTGTTCCTGTCCGGGACGGCGCTCTTTCTTTTCCCGAACCATTTGCTCCAGATCCCCATCTTCCTGCTCCCCCAATGTTCGATGAATAACCCAATCCGACGCGGCGGCAACTGGAAAAAAAGCGATCGCCCACGAAAGCGGCGGGGCAATCGCCGGAGAAAGATCACACTTCCATGATTTCCGCTTCTTTGGCGGACAGCACTTTGTCGATTTCCGCAATGAAACGGTCGGTCGTCTTCTGGATGTCGTCCTGGTGGCGGCGCACTTCGTCTTCGGAAATGCCGCCGGTTTTCTCCAGTTTCTTGATTTCGTCGTTGGCGTCGCGCCGGATGTTGCGGACGGCCACTTTCGCGTCCTCGCCGAACTTTTTGGTCATTTTCACCAATTCGAGCCTGCGCTGTTCCGTTAACGGAGGAAGGGAAATGCGAATGATCGATCCGTCGTTGGAAGGCGTCAGACCGAGATCCGATTTCAGAATCGCTTTTTCAATGTCGCCGAGCACGGACTTGTCCCACGGCTGGATGACGATCGTCCGCGGATCCGGCGTATTGATGCTGCCGAGCTGGTTGATCGGCGTCGGCGTTCCGTAATAATCGACGGTCACGCGGTCCAACAGCGCCGCGTTGGCCCTGCCCGCCCGCAGCGTGGCCAAATCTTTCTTCAGGGCGGCGACGGCTTTTTCCATGCGTTCTTGTGCGTTCTTTTTGACGGTTTGCGGCAAGTTACTCACTTCCTTTCACTACAGTGCCGATTTTTTCGCCAAGCACTACGCGCTTGATGTTCCCTCTTTCCATGATGGAGAAGACGATCAGCGGAATGTTGTTGTCTTTGCAAAGGGATGAGGCCGTTGCGTCCATGACGCGCAAATTCCGGTTCAAGACGTCCATATAAGTCAGTTCGTCGTATTTGACGGCGTTCGGATCAAGGTTGGGGTCGGCGGAATACACGCCGTCCACCTTGTTCTTCGCCATCAGGATGACTTCGGCTTCGATTTCGGCCGCCCGCAGCGCGGCGGTGGTGTCGGTGGAAAAGAACGGATTGCCGGTGCCGCCGGCGAAGATGACGACGCGTCCTTTTTCCAAGTGGCGGATCGCCCGGCGGCGAATGTAGGGTTCGGCCACCTGCCTCATGTCGATCGACGACTGCACGCGGGTGGGGACGCCGACCGTCTCCAAACGGTCCTGCAACGCCAGCGCGTTCATCACGGTGGCCAACATGCCCATATAGTCGGCCGTAGCCCGGTCGATGCCCTTGGCGCTTCCGGAAATGCCCCGCCAGATGTTGCCTCCGCCGACCACGATGGCCACCTCGACGCCGAGTTCGACCACTTCTTTGACCTGGTCGGAAATCGAGGCGATCATCCCGGCGTCAATGCCGAACCCCAACTTGCCGGCGAGCGCTTCGCCGCTTAGCTTTAACACCACTCGTCTGAATTTGGGCTGTTCCAACCTTCGTGTACCTCCGTTTCTGCCTGGGCGCCAGTCCAAGGGATTCTCGATGTCTGAAAAAAGAAGGAACACGGATGGTGTTCCCACATGTCAGCGCAAATTCGCCGCTCGTTATTTTTTGACCTGGGCCATCACTTCTTCAGCGAAGTTCTCCTGCTTTTTCTCCAGTCCTTCGCCCAGTTCGAAACGGGCAAAACGGCGGATGGAAATATTTTCGCCGATGGTGGCGATCTTCTCGTTGACCAGCTGGGTGATGGTTTTGTCCGGATCTTTGATGAACGCCTGTTCCATCAAGCAGTTTTCTTCGTAAAACTTGCTGATGCGGCCTTCCACGATTTTGTCGATGACTTTTTCCGGCTTGCCTTCATTCAGCGCCTGTGCGCGCAAAATTTCTTTTTCTTTCTCCAGCGCTTCGGCGGGTACGTCTTCCCTGCGCAAATATTGCGGATTCGCGGCGGCGATTTGCATCGCGATGTCTTTCACGAACTCGCGGAATTGGTCGGTTTTCGCCACAAAGTCAGTTTCGCAGTTGACTTCCACCAGCACGCCGATGCGGCCGCCCGCGTGGATGTAGGATTCGACCAGCCCTTCCGTGGCGATGCGTCCGGCTTTTTTGGCCGCTGCGGCCAATCCTTTTTCACGCAAAATTTCCGAAGCTTTGCCGATGTCGCCGCCGGCTTCTTCCAGCGCCTTCTTGCAGTCGAGCATGCCGGCGCCCGTTTTTTCGCGAAGTTCCTTGACCAAAGAGGCAGAGATTGCCATGAGTGTTCATCCTCCCGAAACAATATGGTAAAGACCGCCGAACGATGATTCGGCCGTCGCACTGCGTGCCTGATCTTCCCGTTCACGACCGGCAATCCAAAAAAAGGGCGGTGATAGGTTTTGATGCCAACCTTCCAACCACCCTTGTCAAATTTTGTCCAATTTCCCGATGGCCTATCAGGAGCGCAATATGCCGGCTCCTGTCCCGGCGCGCATCCGGCCTTCTTCGAGCCGGACTTGCCGGTTCATGCCGTCGTTTACGCCGTGGTTTGTTCTCCCTGACGCGCTTCGATGACCGCGTCGGCCATCTTGGAAGTCAGCAGTTTGACGGCGCGGATGGCGTCGTCGTTGCCCGGAATGACCACGTCGATTTCGTCCGGGTCACAGTTGGTGTCGACGATGGCGATGATCGGAACGCCGAGTTTGCGGGCTTCCGCCACCGCAATGCGCTCTTTGCGCGGGTCGATGACGAACAGCGCGTCGGGAATGCGTTTCATTCCCTTGATGCCGCCGAGGAATTTTTCCAGACGGGCTTTTTCCTTGTTCAGCAAAATGACTTCCTTTTTGGGAAGCACGTCGAAGGTTCCGTCTTCCTGCATTTTTTCCAGTTCCTGCAGGCGGTTGATGCGCTTTTGGATCGTTTCAAAGTTGGTCAGCGTACCGCCGAGCCAGCGCTGGTTGACGTAAAACATGCCGCAGCGCTCCGCTTCTTCGCGGACGGAATCTTGCGCCTGCTTTTTGGTGCCGACGAACAAAATCGTCCCGTTGTTTTCCGCGAGATTTTTGACGAAGTTGTACGCTTCCTCGACTTTTTTGACCGTTTTTTGCAGGTCGATGATGTAAATGCCGTTTCTTTCGGTGAAGATGTACTTTTCCATTTTCGGGTTCCAGCGGCGGGTTTGGTGGCCGAAATGCACACCGGCTTCCAGCAGCTGTTTCATGGAAATGACAGCCATCCTCACACACCTCCTTCAGATGGTTTTCGCATGCTCCTCCGCTGCCTTCATCTTCCCGCAAGACTCGCCCTTTCGGACCGAGCACCCTTGCGGAAATCAGAACAGCGTGTGTAGTGGCCGCGTTTCAAATTTACACCGTCAAATAATATACCACATGTCATTTCCGGATGCAACAAATGCGCTTGGCGCCAATGCGCGTTCACAATCGCGTGGGAAATGAACGTTCAAACGCGGCGTTCCAAGACGCGGCGATCCTTGAGCACAACCGTCACCGGGAAATGACTTTGGCGATATCCTCATAGGAAGGAGCGCCGTTGAAAAGGTAGTAGCCGGCGACAATGCGCCGCTGCAGCTTCCGTTCCTTCATCCAGTTAATAAAGCGCTGTTCGTCGTCGATCAACGCAAGCCGCGCCAATTCCTTCGCCACATCGGTCAGATTCGAGCCGGACGGGATGATCAGTTCCGTACGCTGCTCCTGCGCATCTGTCTCCCCGCCTTGCCCCTCCGCCGGGTCGGCCGCAACGCCGCCGGCGTTGCCCGCTTCCTTTCTCGCTTCTTCTACCGCCCGCTCCAGCTCTTCAGCCGTGTACATTTGCTCCTCGGCGGGCACGAGCCGGTATCCGAGCCGATCCGCCGCTTCGCGCAGCGCGTCTTCGTCCGCGGCGTTACGGTCGCCGCTGCCGCCCAATACGGACATGACGGATAAATTGGCGGATGAAGGAGCTTCGTTGACTGCGCCGGAATCGGCGCTGTCCGAATCCGGAATGCCCGCGATCAGAAGCAGCTGCAGGAGAAGCGAGCCGCAAATCATGCCGACGCCGACGCCCATGGCAAATTTACCTTTCACGGAGCGCTTCCTCCCGTTTGGCCAAAGTGAGCACGAGCTGCACTTCCCCTTTGTTCATGCCGGTTTTCTTGGCGATGTATTCCACCGATTTGCCGGAATGATGCAGATCGAGCACCGACTTGTACCGTTCCGAAATGCTGTTTGGCGTCGCCGCCGGTTCTCCCGCGGAAACGGATGCGGGCGCGCCGGAAAGGTCGGCCGGATTCGGCGGGTGATTCGGTGCGGATGAAGATGCGGAAGCCGCTTCGGAAGCGGAGACGCCAGGCGCGGAATGGACCGGCGCTTGTCCGTTCGATTTCTCCTCGACCTCTGTGGAGACGATCGCGGCGTCGTAAGCGGGCGCGGCAGTCATCGACGCGGAAGCGGCGGCAGCCGGCGCGGCGGCGGCAAGCGCATTTTGCCGCTGCTCCAATTGCGCGACGCGTTGTTCGAGTTTGCGCAGCTCTTCTCCCCATTGCTTCTTCATCGAAGAAACGTGCCGTATGATACGATCATTGTCTTCTTCCAGCTCGCGAGCGAACATCTCCAGCGTCTCTTCCATCTCCGCGGCGCTGACCCGTGGACGCTCTTTTTGGACGTCGGCCCGGTATCGGATCCAAGCGTAGACGAAAATGAGCAGCCCGAGCGCGAGCACGATCAACCACGGTTCGTTCATATGCTTCACCTGCCCGGCGGCCGGCGCGTCGAATGGACGAAGGCCTTCCCGCCGTAATGTCTGTTATAATGTCAAGTCAATATGGTGTCCTTTATAGGGATGAGTGACGGTGCCGTTCTCTTTTTTTTCTTTTTTCTTGGAACGCCGCGCATCTTGCTGACGATTTTGTCCGGGGCCGGATTCGGAATCCCGGATCGCCGTCTCCGCGGTCTGCTCCAGTTTTTCCGTCGTCGTCCGCTGCAATTCCGCCTGTTTGACGGCGGCCTGCATGGCGTGCTGCTGATCGACCGCCGGTTTGTGCTGCATTTGCTGGGCGATTTGCGACATTTCGGTCGTGCGGGGCATGGCGATTTGCATTTCCACCGGTTTGAAGTTCATGACCGGGCGCCTCCCCCGTATACGGACTGGATGGTAATTTCGCCGTCAGCAATCGTAAAGCGGGCCGCTTTCAGGATGTCTTTGACATAGCGGACATAGCGTCCGATCGTAATGCGCGTGCCGGGATATACGTGGGACAAGATCGACACTTCCGCCCTGGACGTGTCTTCCAGCGCCTTTTCAATTTCCATGATTCTTTGCCGGATTTGCGCGATTTCCTCCTCGGCCGCTTTTCGCGTGGAGTTCAGTCGGATGCGCATCGCCAGCTTGTCGCGCGACAGTTGTCCCGCGGCGGCCGCCTGGTCCAGCAGCTGCAGCGCCTTTTCGGTTTTTTCCGCATTGGTTTTGACGTCTTTCAGCCGTTCGCGCAGGTGGTTCAACTCGTTCCGCAGTTCCGGCAATACGCCGACTTCGATGGCCGTCGGGGTCGACGTCGTATTGCCGACCGTCACGGCGGTCACTTTCTCGCCCGCCTGGATGACTCCCCCGACGATCAGGCCTTTGTTGCCTGTGCAAACGACGTTTTTGCCGGCGCGAATCTGGGAATGCATGATGCTCTGGCTCACGATGACATCCCCGGCCGCCTCGACGTTCGCCTCCAGCATGAAGGAACTGCTGACGTTTTTCCCCGCCCTGACCAGCCCTTTACCTTGTCCGAGGATGCCGTTCGTAATCTCCACCGATCCGCCCGCTTCCAGTTCGGCCGCTTCCACGCCGCCGATGACGCGGATGTCTCCGGCCGCCTTCACGCGAAATCCCGGAAGAACGTTGCCGCGGATGACGACGTTTCCGACAAAATCGATGTTGCCGACGTGAAAATCGACGTCCCCGTTGACTTCGTATACGGGAAACACATTGATTTTGTCGCCGTCCGTAAAGGTGACCAAGCCGTCGATCGCCGCGTAGATCATCTGGGTTTCCGGATCGGCGACGACATTTTTGCCGAGTTTGACGTGCGCTTCTTTCCCGTTCCTCGGGACGATCGTCTCCCCGGTCACCGCCGTGCCGGGAGTGCCGGGGCTCGGAGGAACGCGTTCGACGATCGGCTGACCCTTCAGCACATTGTTCAGACGGCGGATTTCCCGATAGTTCACGGTGCCGTCTTCCATTTGTTGCGGCCGGATTTCGCCGTCTTGATTCGTGTCGAACAAATACCGCAAGCTTCCGTCCGTGCCGGGTACAGGCTCGATGCCGCGGGCCACCTCCAGCCTCATGCCCACATATTTCAGCGGGTGGGCGGCGGCGTCTTTCAGCGCGTCGTCCAGTACGCCGAACACGACGCCCTTGGCGGTCAAAAATTGTTCCAACTGTTCCGCCGTCAGCTCGTCATCCTCGTCCCATTCATGAATCAACATATATGCGGACAGCCGGTCTTCGGAAAAAGATACGGAAATGCGTGCCTCCAACGCGCGATCCGGATGGATCTGGTCGGTCATGCTTTCTCCCTCCTAATGAGCTCCTGCTCATGAATCCTGAAACAACAGTTGCTTGTGTTTGGAAAGTTCCCCGCGCAGCTTCGAAATCGCCTTGGAATGCAGCTGGGAAATGCGTGAGGGCGTCAGCGACATCACTTCGGCGATTTCGCTTAATGACAAATCTTCATAATAATACAGGGAGATGACCGTGCGCTCTTTTTCCGTGAGTTTGTCGATCGCGGCGGCCAGACACTGTTTCAGAAACTGCTCTCCGACCGTGCTGTCGGGATTTTTGGCTTTTTCGTCGACCAGCAGGGAGGCACGGGTTTCCGATTCCTCTTCCTTGATCGGATCCTCCAGCGAAAATACCGATGCCGCGGAAATTTCCGTCAGCATCTGCCGGAATTCGCGCTCCGAAACCGACAAATATTCGCTGATCTCCGCGTCGGTGACCGTCCGTAAATATTTCTGCTCCAACACCTGGTACGCCTCTTCGATTTTTCTCGCTTTTTCCCTTACCGACCTTGGCGCCCAATCTCCCTGTCGCAACCCGTCGATAATTGCGCCCCGAATTCTCCAGGAAGCGTAAGTTTCGAATTGGAGTCCGCGGGAAGGCTCGAACTTGTCCACCGCATCCAGCAATCCCATGTAACCGTGACTAGCCAAATCTTCCTTGGACACGCTGCGGGGCAATCCCGGGACCAATCGTTTGACGACATAATCGACCAGCGGCAAATACTTTTCAATCAGCGCCTTTTTCGCCTCGGTTCTGCCGTCTTCCTTCCACGCTTTCCACAAAGGCTGATCGGATTGCGGAGCGTTGGCGGTTTGTGCCATCCTCATCGTCCCCCCTTTACTCGTCCTTCATATGCCGGATCGCCCTGATGACCGCTTGCGCATCCGGATTCGGCGAATTCGGTTGGTTCGGAAACTGAAGCGGAACGAACGCCGCTTCTTCCGGTTTCGCACGGGACTCCAAAGGCGCATCCGGATCTTCGGGCGTGGTCAAATCAATATGCCTGCCCGCCGCGGAGGAAAGATCAGGCTCCGTCTGCGGACTTTCTCCCGCACCGGCGATCCTGCCGAGCACAAACTGCAGCGGAAAGGCCAACACGAACAAACAGACAAAACTGTAGACGCTGCGTAGCAGCGAAGTGGTCAGCAAATTGTGGCCGATGTTCGCAGCGAACGTGATCAAACCGCCGAACGCGGCCAGGATGATAGGGAACCAGATTTTGCCGAATGGGAAATGCTTGTTCACAATTCCTTGACTCCTCGGTTCACGCTGCGTACCGTCAAAATTCCGGTCACGCAGCAAAGTTCAATCGTGCGGCCGATATTGCCGCCCGTATCTTCCGCGACCACGGGAATGCGCAGATCGCTCAGCACCGCCCGGCACATGTCCACGTTTCTCGGTCCGATGCGCATCCACTCCGCCATGTTCGGACCGGCGGCAAACATTTGGGCGCCCCCTGCCATTTTCGCCACCATCCGCCCGACCGACGCGCCGAGACGCTCCATCCTCGACACGAGTTCGGGGATGGCGGTGTCGGCGAATTTCGCCTTGTTCAGCGCCCCGTCCCGGGCAATCCGCGAATCCGGCAGCATGATGTGCGCCATGCCGCCCACCTGCGCGTCCTTGTCAAACAACGTCAGGCCTACGCAGGAACCGAGACCGGTCGTCTTCAACAGTCCTTCTCCCGCCAAAACGTTCAAATCCGCCATGCCGACCTTGACGATATGCGCCGTATTCATTCAAACGGCACTCCCAAAGCGCGGAACAGCACAGGAAACGATTCCGGGTCGGGTATGTACAAAAAATTTCCTCCGACTTGAACCTGCCCCTGGGTGAACGCCGTATCGATCATCAGCACATGATCGCCGGTCACGCCGTAGTTCAGGATGCCGAAGCTCAACACCGCGCCCAACATGTCGACGGCGACGGACGGCACGGTCGGTACCATCAACAGACGGGTAAAATCGGCGAGAGAAGTCAAATACGTGCCGGTCAAAATGTTGCCGATCTCGCACAGCGCGGACAGCTCCATGTCCGAAAAATCGCCGCTTTCGTCCACCTCAAGGCCCGCGAGGTGATGCAGCAGATGTTTGGCGGAATCCGGCTTGATGATAAAAAACATATTGCCGGAAGAATCGCCGACGACCCGCAAAAACACCGCCACGACCGGCTCTTCGGAGCCGCCCAGCGCTTCGAACACCTGTTCAAAAGAAAGAACGGAAACGTGCGGGACCGACATGCCGATCGGTTTGCCCAACAAATGCGACAACGCCGTGGCGGCATGGCCCGCACCGATGTTTCCGATTTCTTTCAGCACATCGTACTGAAAATCTCCCAGACGTTCATGCATTCCCACTCTGTGCTTCCTCGAATTCTTCCAGCTGGATGATTTCCTGTTTGTTGAGCACTTCTTCCAGGTTCAGCATGACGAGAAGCCGGTCTCCTCCGAGCTTGGCGACGCCGCGCAAATATTTGGCCTTGATGCCTCCGACGACTTCCGGCGGATCTTCGATATGGTCGCTGTCCACGTCCAGGACGTCGTTGGCCGCATCGACAATCATGCCGACTTCCATGTCTTTGACGGAAACGATGATGATGCGGGTCTGATCGGTATACTCGGTCTCCGGCAAACCGAAGCGTCCGCGCAAATCCATCACCGGCGTCACCACGCCGCGCAGGTTGACGACCCCTTTGATGAAGGGAGGGGTTTTCGGCACCCGCGTAATCGGCAGCATGCGTTCAATCGTTTTGACCTTGTCCACCTCTACGCCGTATTCCTCGCTGCCAAGAGCGAACACGATGACTTTCAGCTCTTCTCCCATTTGCATAACCTCCACGTGTGAATTTCGGGCCGATTACTTCACCAGCGCATTCGTATCCACAATCAGCGCGACCTGGCCGTCGCCGAGAATGGTGGCGCCGGAAATGGCGAAAAGGTTCGTCAAATATTTTCCAAGCGACTTCAAGACGATTTCCTGCTGGCCGATCAGTTCGTCGACGACCACCGCCGCCATTTTGTCCCCTTTTCGTACGACCACCACGGGATACTCGTCATCGGGCTCGCTTTTGCCGCCGTCTTTGGGCTCGGGGCATTCGAACACTTCCCGCAAAAACACGAGCGGAACGACATGTTCACGGAACGATACGAAGGTGTTTCCGTGCACGCGGCGAATATCCTCGTCGCGGATGACGGCGGTTTCCAGAATCGACGACAGCGGGATGGCGTACTTCTCTCCCGCGATCCGGATCAGCATCGCGTTGATGATCGAGACGGTCAGCGGCAGCTGTACGGAAAAAACCGTTCCTTTGCCGAGTTCGGACCGAACGGTGACCGCGCCGCCCAGCGCGGTGATCTTGGCGCGGACGACGTCCAGCCCCACCCCTCTGCCGGATACGTCGGAAATTTTCTCGGCGGTGCTGAATCCGGACGCGAACAACAGTTGGTACACGTCCTCGTCGCTCATCGTGTCGGCCTGTTCGGCGGAAATGATGCCGTTCTTGATGGCCTTATCCAACACTTTGTCGCGCCGGATGCCGCGACCGTCATCCTCAATTTCGATGAACACGGAATTACCGCTGTGGAAAGCGCGCAAATGCACGGTGCCGGTTTCCGGCTTGCCCGCCTTAATGCGCTCCTCCGGGGAGTCGATGCCGTGGTCGACCGCGTTGCGCAGCAAATGCACGAGCGGGTCTCCGATTTCGTCGATGACGGTGCGATCCAGCTCGGTATCGGCGCCGGTAATGATGAGATCGATTTTTTTGTCCAACGATTTCGCCAAGTCGCGCACCATTCGCGGAAACCGGTTGAACACGGTTTCCACGGGCACCATGCGCAGCTTCATGACGATATTTTGCAAATCCGAGCTGACCCTCGCCATATGTTCCACGGTTTCCGTCAAATCGGCGCGGCGGATTTCCGCCGCGATCGATTCCAGCCGTACGCGGTCGATCAGCAGTTCGCTGAACAAATTCATCAGGACGTCCAGCCGTTCGATGTCCACCCGGATCGTGCGGCCGGCCACCGGAGCGGCGGTTTTTCTCGCGGCCTGTCCGGCTTCCGCGGCTCCCGGCGCGGCTTTGACCGCTGCCGACGCGGCGGCCGTTTCCTTGCGCGCGGCCTGGCTTGCGCCGCGTTCCAATTCCTGCAGGGCGGCCTCGTCCAGCTGTTTCACGTCCACTTTCTCGATTTCGGAAATGTCCCCGATCATCGCGGCCACGTCATCTTTGGACAGCCGGCTGACGTAATAGACGGAAAAGCTGCGTTCGAATTTTTCCTGCTCGATGTCTTCCACCGAAGGCGTCGACTTGATGATTTCGCCGTTTTGTTCCAGCGCGCCGAACACCATGTAGGCTCTCGCCGCTTTCAGCATGCAGTCTTCGCGCAACGCGACGTGGATATGGAACGCCTGATGGTCCGACTGCATCGACTGTTTGAGAATGGAGAGCTGATACTGATCGAGAGAGCCCGCTCCAGCCTGCGGAGCGGCGCTTGTTCCCGCGGCCGCGGGAGCTTGTTCGCCGCTCTCGATCGCCTTCAGCTTGGCGACGATGCCCGAGACGTCCAGCTGGCCGGTGCCCCCGTTCACGATGTCGTTCACCATCGATTCCAGCGCATCCAGACAGAGGAACAGCGTATCCAAGATGTCCTCGTTCATGGCGAGCTTCCCGCTGCGGTTCAGATCCAGCACGTTTTCCATCTGATGCGTCAGAGCGGCCAGATCCTCGAAGCCCATCGTGGCGGACATGCCTTTCAAGGTATGCGCCGAACGAAAAATGCGGTTGACGATGTCGATGTCGTCCGGTTCGTTTTCCAACTGGAGCAGATGATCGTTCATGGCCTGCAAATGCTCTCTGGATTCCTCGATAAACATCGACAAATATTGATTCGTATCCATGTTGGCTACACCTCCTTGATTGTTCAGGCCCTGCCCGGCTCCGCTGTCACTTGAACGAGTTTGGCGGCGATGTCTTCCACCGGCAGGACGACATCGACACATCGGAGGGCGATGGCCGCCCGCGGCATCCCGAAGACGATGCAGCTGTCCTCCGATTCGGCGATGCACGTTTCCGCCCCGTCATCCTTCAGCTTTTTCATTCCCTGCGCTCCGTCGCTTCCCATCCCGGTCATCAGCACGATATGCCGCTTCAGTTTTCGGAGAGGCAGAATCGACTCGAACAGCACATCCACGGAAGGACGGTGGCCTGCCCGCGGCGCGGCGTCCGACAGCCGGATGCGGTATCCGTCCCGTTCCTGTACCGTCATATGCCATCCTCCCGGAGCGATATACGCGACGCCCGCCAACAGTTCTTCATTGTCCGAGGCCTCCCTCACTTGGATTTGCGAAAATTGGTTTAGCCGGTCCGCCAGCGATTTCGTAAACTTCGGCGGCATATGCTGCACGACCAGGAGCGGAGCGGGAAAATGTTCCGGAAGGCGGGTCAGCACGGCTTGCAGCGCCCTCGGTCCGCCGGTGGACGTGCCGATGGCGACCAAATGTCGGAACGACCGGCGGCTTGCCGGATGCGGATCGCTCTTGCGGCCGCCCGGCTGCTCCGTCGCCGACAAGCCGATCTTCGGCGCCGCTTTCCGCATCGCGCGGTGTCCCCCGACCTTCGCTTTGACGGCGACCTCCAGCTTGTGCAGCAGCTGCTCCTTGACTTTATATAAATCGAGGGAGATGGAACCCGACGGTTTTTGCACAAAATCGACGGCCCCTCGCTCGAGTGCGCAAATGGTTTCCATGGCGCCTTCCGACGTCCGGCTGCTCAACATGACCACCGGCGTCGGCCGTTCGGCCATAATGCGGCTGAGCGCCTCCAATCCGTTCATGACGGGCATTTCCACATCCATGGTCACGACGTCGGGAGAAAGCGACTTGACCTGTTCCAGCGCTTCCGCCCCGTTTTTCGCCGTGCCGGCCACCACGAAATGCGGGTGATCGGAAATGAGATCGGAGATGATTTTTCGCATGAACGCCGAATCGTCGACAACCAGCACTTTGTAAGGATCCATGATCATTCACCTGCGGTTTGCATTCTCGCTGTCCTTCAAGAGCATCCGGGTCAATCGCTGCAGAAATCCGCGCATGCCGCCGGACGGACGATCGGACGGCGTCCCCGAAAGAAATCGTTCCGCGATGTCGCCGACTCCTTTCGCCGCGGCGCAGTGCGGATATTCAATCGTGAACGGCACCTGCTTTTTGACCGCTTTGGGAACATGCGGATCATCGTAAACGAAACCGAGCGGCTCCACCTTGACGCCGAGAAATCTCTGGGCGGCGAGAACGATATTGTCCGCAGTCGTTTTGCCTTCCCTTTCGCTGGTGACGCGATTGATGACCAGCCGATAATGCACGTCGTATTGGTGGCTTTTGATCATTTTCATGATCGCGTAGGCATCGGTCACCGAAGTCGGTTCCGGTGTCGTGACGACGATCGTTTCGTCGGCGGATACGATGAACTTCAGCGTTTCCCTGGACAACCCCGCGCCGGTGTCGAACAAGATATAGTCCATCTGTACGGCCAGCTCCGCGATTTGGGCGGAAAATTCGTCCAGATCCGCTTCGGACAGTCTGACCAGTTCCGTAAATCCGGATCCGCCGGCCACAAAGGGCAAACCCTCCGGTCCGGTATGCACAATTTCACGCATCGTTTTTTGTTTTTTCAACAGATGATACAGCGTATATTCGGGACGCATGCCCATCAGCAGATCGAGATTGGCCAGCCCGAAATCCGCATCGAACACCAATACCCTGGATCCGCGGCGCTGCAGGCTGAGGGCGAAATTCAACGTGAAATTGGACTTCCCCACGCCTCCTTTGCCGCTCGTGACGGTTACCAGCCTCGCGCGGCGGGTTGCCGCCTGATCGCGCAGGCCGATCTGTCTGCGCAAACTTTGGGCCTGGTCGTTCATGCGCGGTCCTCCTTCAAGAGGAGGTTCAGCCACGATTCCACATCGAACGGAGCGATATCGTCCGGAACGTTTTGCCCGTTGGCCACATAGGACAATTTCAACGGAAATTCATACAGCAAGTTCAGCACCGTTCCGTACGTTTCCGTCTCATCCTGCTTCGTGAACAGCAGCTTGTCCACTTTGAAGCGGGAAAACCGCTCGACGATATCTCTCATGTCCTTGTACCGCATCGTCATGCTCAGCACGAGGCACGTTTCGCTGTTGTCCCCTCCGGTCAACAAGCTGTTGAGTTCCGATACGTACATTTCGTTTCGGTAGTTGCGCCCCGCCGTATCCATAAAGATGATGTCGCAGTCCGCAAGCTGCCGGAACGCGCGCTGCAGTTCGTGATGCGAAAACACGACTTCCATCGGCACGTTGAGGATGTTCGCGTAAGTTCTGAGCTGTTCCACCGCCGCGATGCGGTACGTGTCGGAAGTGATGAACCCGACTTTGCGGCGGTGCTTCAAGACCTGTTCGGCGGCCAGCTTGGCGATCGTCGTCGTCTTGCCGACCCCGGTCGGTCCGACGAGGTGAATGACGCGCGATTCCGGCCGCACGGTTTCCACACGGCCGGGCGAAATGAGCGAGCGGATTTCTTCCTTCAATCGCTCCCTCGCCGCGGAGAAATTCGACGCCGCCGTTTCACCGCCGTTTTCCAGCGACCTGGTGATCAGCGCGCGCGCCAGTTCCGGCTCCACTTCCTGCTCGAGAAGCCGTTCTTCAAGCAACGCAAACGGCTCCGGTAACGGAGCGGACATCTGCGGCTGTCTGGACAATCGATGAAGCATGTCCTTCATCTGTCTGATTTCTTCCAGCAACTGCCGATCTCCTGCCGAAGCCGACGAAAATTGCATGAACTTTGGATCTGCGGCAGCGACCGCCGTCGAGGGGGTGAACGGAGGAGCCGGTTCGGGCGGCGCGGACGGCTTCGCCTCGTTCGATGCCGCTGCGTAGTACGGCTTTGCCTCATTCGATACCGCCGCATACGGCTTAGCCTCTTCCGCCGCGGCGGCGGCAGGCTTCACCGCATCCGGCACGGCGTAAGGCGCGCGAAGATCCGCCCTCGGCGGACGCACGGACGGCGACTGGTCTTCGGTTGCGGCGATCACTTCAATGCGCTTTTTGCCGAACAGGCCGAACAGGCCGCCGGTGCGCACTTCCTTGGTGTTCAGGATCACCGCGTCCTTCCCCAGTTCGCTGCGAATTTTTTGCAGCGCGTCCGGCATCGTGTCGACGATGTACCGCTTCACTCTCATAAGTTCACCACCCCGACGCTTTGGATTTGCACACCCGGTTCAAGTTCGCTGTAAGACAGGACGGGAACGTCGGCCATCGTACGCTCCAGCAGCTGCCTTAAATACAGGCGAATGGTGGGCGAAGTCAGGATGATCGGCTGCTGCCCCATTTGCGCCATGCGGTTCACTTCTTCGCTGACCTTGCGGTACAAGAGCTGGGAAGAAGCGGGATCCATCGCCAGATAACTGCCGTGTTCGGTTTGCTGGACGGATTCGGCGATCCGTTTTTCCACGCTCGGGCTGACGGTGATGACCTTGAGCGGATCGTTGCCCGGAGCGTACTGCTGGGAAATTTGCCTGGACAGCGCCTGGCGCACGTATTCGGTCAGCATGTCGGGATCTTTCGTGTACGTGCCGTAGTCGGCGAGCGTTTCGAAAATCGTGACCAAATCGCGGATCGATATTTTTTCCTTTAACAATTTTGCCAGCACTTTCTGCACGTCGCCGACGGAAAGAATGTTCGGAATGAGTTCGTCCACGAGCGCGGCATGCGTTTCCTTGAGGTGCTGGATGAGGTTTTGCGTTTCCTGGCGGCCGAGCAGTTCGTGCGCGTGCTTCTTGATCACTTCGGTCAAATGCGTCGCGACGACCGACGGCGGATCGACGATCGTATAGCCGGCCAGTTCCGCCCGCTCTTTCATGCTTTCGTTGATCCACAACGCCGGCAGCCCGAATGCCGGTTCGGTCGTCTTGATGCCGGTTACCGATTCGTCTTCGAATCCGGCGCTCATCGCCAAATAATGGTTCAGCATCAATTCCCCTTTCGCGACCGTGTTTCCTTTGATCTTGATCACATACTCGTTCGGTTTCAGCTGAATATTGTCGCGGATGCGGATGACGGGCACGACGATGCCGAGCTCCAGCGCGCATTGTCGGCGAATCATGATGATGCGGTCCAGCAGGTCGCCGCCCTGCTGGGCGTCGGCCAGCGGGATGAGACCGTATCCGAATTCGAACTCGATCGGGTCGACTTTCAGCAAACTGACGACGCTCTCGGGGCTGCGCACTTCTTCGATTTGCTGCTCTTCTTCGATCCGTTCTTCCTCCGACTGTTTGGTCTGCATCAGTTTCTGCAGCCGGAATCCGGCAAAGGCGAGCACGCCCGCGATCGGAAACGTCGAGATCCAGTGGATCGGCGTAAACAGGCCGAGCACGGCCACGGTACCGGCCACAATAAAGAGAAGGCGCGGATAATTGAACATTTGCCGGGACAAATCCTGCGGCAGGTTGCCTTCCGAAGCCGCCCGGGTCACCACAAGCCCCGCCGCGGTCGAAATGAGCAGCGCGGGAATTTGGCTGACGAGACCGTCGCCGATCGTCAAAATCGTGTAGTGCGAGGCGGCGTCCTGAATCGACATGCCGTTCATCGTGCCGATGATCAAGCCGCCGATGATGTTCACTAACACGATGATGATGCTGGCGATGGCGTCCCCTTTGACGAACTTGCTGGCACCGTCCATCGCGCCGTGAAAATCCGCTTCCTGCTCAATCCGCTTGCGGCGCTCCCGCGCCTGCTGCTCGTTGATCAAGCCGGAGTTCAAATCCGCGTCAATGCTCATCTGCTTGCCGGGCATCGCATCGAGCGTGAAGCGCGCGGCCACTTCGGAGACGCGCTCGGCGCCCTTGGTGATGACGATGAACTGCACGATGACCAAAATGAGAAACACGACAAATCCGACGACCAGATTGTCTCCGGCCACAAAAGAACCGAACGTTTCGACGACATCCCCCGCATCGCCGTCGCGCAGGATGAGGCGGGTCGTGGAAATGTTCAGCGCCAGCCGGAACAAGGTCGTGATGAGCAGCAGTGCCGGAAAGATGGAAAACTCCAGCGCGTCGCGGGTGTTCATCGCGATAAGGAGAATCAGCAGCGCTGCGGAAATATTGATGATCAACAGCACGCTCAACAGCTGATGGGGAATCGGAACGACCATCATCAGCACGATGGCGATGACGCCCACCAGAATGATCGCATCTCTTCCTTTCATGTTTCCGCAGCCCTCCTTTCTCTGGCCGTTCCTTGCGCTTCGTCAAACTTTCCTTTTGATCCGGTATACATATGCCAACACTTCCGCCACAGCCTGAAACAGCTCCGGTGGTATCGTCTCGCCGATTTCCACCTGGTCGTACAGGGCTCTGGCCAGCGGTTTGTTTTCCATGATCACAATGCCATGTTCGCGGGCGGCCTCGCGGATGCGCAGCGCCAAGTAATCTTGGCCTTTGGCGATGACCTTCGGCGCGTCCATGGTGTCCTGGTCGTACTGCAGCGCCACCGCGTAATGGGTCGGGTTGGTGATGACGACGTCCGCCTTCGGCAGCTCCTGCATCATGCGCCGAATCGCCATCCGGCGCTGGCGTTCGCGAATTTTGCTCTTGATCAGCGGATCGCCCTCCATTTTCTTGTGCTCGTCCTTGACTTCCTGCTTGGACATCCGCAAGCTTTTCTCGTACTCGTATTTCTGATAGGCGAAGTCAAGCAGCGCGAGCGCGATCAACCCCAATCCGACTTTGACACCGAGCGAAAACAACACTTGCGCGGTATAGGTCGCGGCATGTTCCAGCGGAACCGCCGCCAATTCGGTAATGGTTCCCCGTTCCCCCCACAAGGTCAAATACACGATGATGCCGATAATGGACAGTTTCAGCAGCGTTTTGCACAGTTCCACGATCGACCGCATCGAGAAGATTTGCTTCAACCCGCGGATCGGGCTCAGCTTCGAAAACCGGGGCGTGAGCGAATACCCGGTCAACAACGGGCCGACCTGGGCATATAAACTCAGAACGGCGACCAAAAAGCAGCCCAACATGATCGGCGCGACGAGCAGCAGCGCGTCCTGCGCCAGTTGCAGAAACATCGGCGCGATATTTTCCACGGTGACTTCCGTCAGCAAATATTGGGTAAATACGAAGGTAAACACATGGTGCAGCCCGTTGTAAAAGTAACTGCCAAAAAGCGAAAAAATCATAAATGCGCTCAATAAAACCAGCGCGCCGGGAATTTCGATGCTTTTGGCGACCTGGCCCTTTTTGCGCGCGTCCGCGCGTTTTTTCGGCGTCGCCTTTTCGGTTTTTTCCTGCGCGAAAAACTGCAGATTGATCGGCTTGCGAACGCTGTTCAACCGGACTCCCCCCGCCGGCCGAGAATGCCGAGCAGTTCGTTCACGGAAGCGAACATCGCGGCAAACAGCCGTTCGAACATCATGGCAAACCCGGGAACTACCAGGATGATCAACAGCAAACCGACGATCATCTTGACGGGAATGCCGATCACAAACACGTTGAACTGCGGCGCGGTCTTGGCCAATATGCCGAGTCCGACGTCCACGAGAAACATCGCGACGACGATCGGAGCCGCCATTTGAAACGCCAGCGCGAAAGCGTAGGCGAAGCTTTTCAGCAAAAATGCGGACACGTCGCCCGCGGCCACGCTGGCCAGCACCGCCGGATCCATCGGCACCCATTCGTAGCTCATCATGATGGCGTTGATCAGATGATGATGGCCGTTCATCGCCAAAAATACGAGCACGGCGAGAAAAAATTTGAAGTTGCCGAACAGCGGACTTTGCATGCCGGTCGCCGGATCGACCACGTTGGCGATGCCGAAGCCGATCATCATGTCGACGAACGCTCCCGAAGTGAGCAGCGCGGAAAAAAACAAGTTGGCGGTAAATCCGAGCAGCAGCCCGACCAATATTTCTTTCAGCACGGACAAAAGGTACGCTTCGTTCCATGCCGTCGTCTGTACGGTGCCCACCGAAAAGAACGTCAAAAACGCCAGAAACAGCGACAAGCCGACCTTGAACGGCATCGGGACTCCGCGCATCGACAGCACGGGCGCGGCCACGAAAAAGGAAGTGATTCTGCAGAGCACCAACAAATAACCGGGCAGCATCAGCGATACCCATTGCGCCATTGCGCATCATCCTAACCGATATACTGGTGCAGATTGCTCAACAAGCGGTATGTAAAATCGACCAGCGAATGCAAGATCCACTGTCCGAACACGAGCAGCGCGACCAGCACCGCGATAATTTTCGGCGCAAACGCCAACGTCTGCTCCTGAATATGTGTCGTCGCCTGAAAAATACTGACGACCAAACCGACCGCGAGCGCCGAAAGCATCAGCGGCAAACTGGCCTGCAGCACGGTGTACACCGCTTCCGCGGCCAGTCGGATGACAAAATCCGAACTCATGGCCGATGCCACGCCCCTTCCTTACGAGTTTTACGTCTGAAAGCTGGAAAGCAAGGACTGCACCACCAGATGCCATCCGTCGACCAGAATAAACAGCAAGATTTTGAACGGCAGCGAGATCATGACCGGCGGCAGCATCATCATCCCCATCGACATCAGCACGCTGGCCACGACCATATCGATGATCAGAAACGGGATAAAAATCATGAATCCCATCTGAAACGCCGTTTTCAGTTCGCTGATGGCAAAGGCGGGAATCAACGCCGTCAGCGGAATGTCCTGCACGCTGCTTGGCCGCTCCGCTTTCGCGTAATTCAAAAACAGGAGCAAATCTTTTTCCCGCGTCTGTTTCGCCATAAATTCCTTGATCGGCACCTGCGCGCGTTCAAACGCTTCCCGCTGGGATATCTCCTCGTTGAAGTACGGTTGCAGCGCCTGTTCATTGATTTCTCCCAACGTCGGCGCCATGATGAACAGCGACAAAAACAAGGCCAATCCGATCAGCACTTGGGTCGGCGGCGTCTGGTTGGTCGCCAGCGCCGTCCGGACGAATCCGAGCACGATCACGATGCGCGTGAAGCTGGTCATCATGATCAGGATGGCGGGCGCGATGCTGAGCACGGTGATCAGCAGGATGATCGTCAGGCTGTTGGAGACGCTGTTCGGATCTTCCGGCAGTTCGATGCCGGGCAGCAGGGCGGCGTGAACCGATGCAGGTTCGAACCCAAGCATGCCCGCTGCGATCGCGATGATGAGTGCGGTACGGTATCTCATGGTTTCTTCGTCCGTTCCTCCGCTTCTTCTTGTTCAAGCCATCCGTCCATCTGCTGCCGCCGCTGTTCGTTCAGCTGCCGCATTTTCCGATGGATCAGCTCGTGAAACGACGGGCTGTCCGGCTCGTTTTCGTCCCGTGCGGCTCCCGCCGCCGGTGTACGCCTGTCCAGCCAGTCGCGGATGCGGGTGAACGTCCGGACGCCTGCCGTTTCTCTCTCGGCAAGCAGCTGACGCAAACGCTCCGCCTCTTCCGGGGACGTGATTTTGTCGATGAGCCGAACCTCATCCCCGACGCCGATCAAATAAAAAACTCCTCCGACTTCCACCAGCTGAAGCGACTTGTTTTGGCCGAGCGGCACGCCCCCCCAGGACTGCATCGCCTGATGCGTGCGAAACATTCGTCCTCTGCGCGACAGCAGCCGAAGAAGCCACACGATCAAACCGATAATGACCAGAAGCGCCAGGATCACTTTCAGCAGAGCGGCCAAGCCGTCGCCGGCGGAACCGCCGAGTCCTTCGATCGAACCGCTCCGCCCGTCACCCGTTACAGACAGCGCAAGGCTTGTCCAAGCGGCACGGATGCTTGTCTCGAACATGATTATCCCAGCGTTTTCTTGATCGCTTCAATGACGCGGTCCGCCTGAAACGGTTTGACGATAAAATCTTTGGCCCCGGCCTGGATGGCGTCGATGACCATCGCCTGCTGCCCCATGGCGGAACACATGATCACTTTGGCCTGAGGATCCAGTTTTTTGATTTCTTTCAGGGCCGCGATGCCGTCCATTTCCGGCATCGTGATATCCATGGTGACCAGATCGGGCTTCAATTCCTTGTACTTCTCGACCGCCTGGGCTCCGTCATTCGCTTCGCCGACGACTTCGTATCCGTTTTTGGTCAAAATGTCCTTGATCATCATGCGCATAAATGCGGCATCGTCCACGATGAGAATGCGATTTGCCATGTTCCATATCCTCCCGGATGTTTGTGATAGCCGTAATTATTGCAAGTTTTGCAGCCGATCTCTCGGGCTGACGATTTCGGTTACCCGAACGCCGAAGTTTTCGTCGATGACGACGACCTCTCCCTTGGCGATCAACTTGTTGTTGGCCAAAATGTCCACCGGCTCGCCGGCCAGTTTGTCCAGCTCGATAATGGATCCTTGGGAAAGCTCCAAAATGTCGCGAATCAGCTTTTTGGTTCTGCCGAGCTCCACCGTCACTTTGAGCGGAATATCCAAGAGCAGGTTCAGATTCGGCTCGTCCGCCACCATGTTCGGCAGCGATCCGAAATCGGGATATTGGACGGGCTGCACGTTCAAGTTCCGATTTACCGCCGGCTGCGGCTGCGGTGCCGGCTGCTGCGGCGCTGCGGCGCGTCCCGAATATGCGGCGGCGGTCTCGGGCGGCGTCTGAACCGGCTGCTGCTGAATTACGGCTTGCGGTTCCGGTTGCGGAACGGGCGGTTCCTGGGATGCCGAACTCGCCGCGACGTCTTCGCCTCCCATGAGATAGGAAACCATTTCTTTGGCGAAATCCACCGGCAAGAGCTGCATGATGGTCGAATCGATCAAATCGCCGATCGTTATCCGGAACGAAACTTTGATATACACTTCGTTGGGCTCAAAATAGTCCGTGCCGGTTCCGGCTGCCACATCCAAAATGTTGATCCCCGGCGGTGAAATGTTGACAAACCGGTTGAAGATCGTGGACATCGACGTCGCGGACGATCCCATCATCTGATTCATCGCTTCCTGGACCGCGCTGATATGAATTTCGTTCAGCTCTTCCCCGCTGACCTTGCCTTCCCCTCCGAGCATCAAGTCGGCGATCACCTGGGCGTCCTCGGTCTTGATCACCAGCAGGTTGATACCCGCCAGGCCTTCGACATATTTGACGTGCACCGCCACGTGCGGCTTGGGAAATTCATTGGCCAGCTCGTGAAACGGGACGACGGAGACGACCGGCGTCGTAATGTCGACTTTGCGTCCGAGCAGCGAAGACAGCGCCGTCGCCGCACTGCCGAACGTAATGTTGCCGATTTCCCCCAGCGCATCCTGTTCGATCGGGCTCAAATAGTCCTCCACCCGGAACCCGGTCGAGGAATCGCCGGCGGAAGGCTCTTCGGCCGACTGCCGCAGCAGCGCGTCAATTTCTTCCTGAGACAAATAGTCTTTAGGATTCGTCATATTCCTCCTCCATTTCCTCCACCACCCGGTTGATTTGGACGGCCAGCCGGCCCTTGATTTCCCCAGGTGTGCCGATGTATTTCAAGTTCTCGCCGACCCGGATGCGAATGCCGTCTTTGACCGGTTTGTTCAACACGATGCAGTCCCCGACCGACAGCTGCAAAAATTCGCGGATCGTCAGCTCGGATTCGCCCAGTTCCGCAATGATCGGCAGCTCCGCCTTGTTGACTTTGTCTCTCAGCGTTTCCACCTCTTCGGGCGCCCGCGATTTCTTCTGAGAGACGAACCATTGATGAATCGTCAGCCGCGGCATGATCGGCTCGATGACGACGTGCGGTATGCACAAGTTGATCATGCCGGTCGTGTCGGCGATGCGGGTGTTCAGCGAAATCAGCGCAATCGTTTCGTTGGGAGACACGATCTGCATAAACTGCGGATTCGTCTCCAGCCCTTCGAAACGCGGCGTGATGTCGATGACGGTTTTCCAGGCTTCCGCCAGCGAATCCAGCGCGCGTACAAACATGCGCTCCATGATGATGTTCTCGATCTCCGTCAAAGAGCTGGTCTTCGGAGGTGCTGCCCCCGGTCCTCCAAGCAGCCGGTCGAGCATGGCAAACGCCACGTTGGGATGAACTTCGAGAACCATGCGTCCTTCCAGCGGTTCCGCGGTGAAAATGTTCAGGATCGTCATCTTCGGAATGGACCGGATAAACTCGTCATACGGCAGCTGTTCCACTTGCACGACGTTGATCTGGACAAACGTCCGGAGCTGCGCGGAAAAATAAGTCGTCAAATACCGCGCAAAGTTTTCGTGAATCCGGGTCAGGCTGCGGATGTGGTCCTTGGAAAAGCGGACCGCCCGCTTGAAGTCGTATGGCCGGATCTTTTTTTGCGACTCCTCTTTTTTCAGTTCCTCCGCGTCCATTTCCCCCGAAGAGAGAGCGGCGAGCAGCGCGTCGATTTCATTTTGCGACAAAACATCGACCATTGGGAATCACCTCCTTACATTACCTGACGAATCGCATCCATCCGGTCAAGATTACAATCTGGAAATGATCAGCTGGGTAATGTCGATTTTGCTGACCTTGCCTTCCCGCAATATGCCGTTGATGGAGTTCATCAATTTGGAAATCAGGGCGTCCTGTCCTTCGCTGCCCCGAATTTCTTCCGGTTTGGTGTCCGACAGCGTCTTGATGACGGTGGACTTGGCCAGATGTTCCAGCTTCGTGAACTCGTCCTTGGCTTTATCGTTGCTGAGCTGAAACGCGAAGCTAATACGAACTACGTAATCCAGATCGGATAAGTTGGTGGTGATGTCATCCATGTTCACCGTCAATTTGCTGATCTGCTCCGCGCTCAATTGGTCCGGTCTGACGTTATCCACCGAATTTCTCGCCAGCAGCGCGGGGTCGTCCGGGAGCGGATCTTTCATCAGCGCTTCCCACAACACAAAGGCGGCGACCGTGATCAATGTGACGGCGACCAACACGATGACAAGCCAGGGCAACATTTTTTTGATCATCGGATATCCTCCAAATCATGGCTCTTGACGGACAGCGGGAATGCCCCGATTTGCCGCATATAGCTCCGTACCGACGACACGACATCGGCCGCGCTTTCGCGCACGACGAACTTTTTGCCGGTCGTCAGCGTAATGATCGTGTCCGGCGTTTCCTCCACCGTCTCGATCAAGATCGCGTTGAGCATCAGTTCGGATCCGTTGAGCCGGGTCACGCGAATCACGGGCATCCTCCATCCTTACCGTATCAGCCGCAAGCGCGGACGGGGGGAGACGCGCGTCTCCCCGGCCGCCCTATGCTTGCCGTTAACGCTTCAGATTGACGACTTCCTGCAGCACTTCGTCCGAGGTCGTGATAATGCGCGAGTTGGCCTGGAAGCCGCGCTGCGCCACAATCATTTCGGTAAATTCGGCCGTCAGGTCGACGTTGGACATTTCCAACTGTCCCGCGATAATCGCCCCGGTGCCGGCTTCGGCATCGTTCGGCGCGAAAATCAGATCCAGAGCGGACTCGCCCTCGATGTCCGCGTTCGGCGTAAAGCGGTACAAGTTGCCGCCGATTTTCTCCAATCCGCCGGGGTTCGTCACACGGGCGACGCCGATCTGATATCCGGTTTCCTCCATCGTGCCGTCCGCGTTGATCGCGAGGATCATGCCGTCCTGGCTGATCGTAAACGCGGTGATGTCTTCATCCAGCGTGATGATGTCCCCGTCCACACTCAGGACGAACATCCCGTCCTGCGTCACCAAATTGCGCGCGGCATCGATCTTGAAGCTGCCGTCGCGGGTCAAATAGGCGGTTTCCACGTCCGCCGTCGGCGAGATGACGAAAAATCCGTCGCCGTCAATGCGCAGGTCCGTCGGGACGTTGGTCGTCATGGCGCTTCCCGGAGTATGAATCGTGTCGATCGCGCCGATCGTCACGCCCAAGCCGACTTGCTTGGGATTGACGCCGCCCGCCGTGTCGGTCGGTGCCGTCACACCGGCGATCGTTTGGCTGAGAATGTCCTTGAACATCACCCGTCCGGCTTTGAAGCCGACGGTGTTGACGTTGGCGATGTTGTTGCCGATCACGTCGAGTTTCGTCTGAAACCCGCGCATTCCGGATACGCCGGAATAAAGAGATCTCAACATACCGTATTCCAACCTCCTTGCGAATGTTTCATGATGCGCCGGCTGCTTCCGTCGATCCGCAGCCGCAGGCTTCCGCTAGGGCCGGCCTTTACGCTCATGAGGAAATGACGACGGCGCTGTCGATCTGCGTGAACACGTTGTCGCGCATGGACTGTCCGTCCATCGCCGTCACGATCGTGCGGTTTTTGACGTTGACGATCAAGGCCAGGTCGTTCATCAGCAGCAGCGACTCTTTGGCCCCTTTGGCCGCAGCTTTGTCAATCGCCGCTTCGATTTTGGCCATCTGCTCGTTCTCCAGCCGGATGCCGCGCTGTTCAAGCCGCAGTTTGGCATGGTGGCTGAATTTGAGCACTTTTTGATCCAGGATGGCCTGGAAGGAATCCGCCGGCCGCATGCCGTCCGTCCGCGCGTTGCGCAGCGCGTGCGCCGCCGGATGGATGACTTGCGGATACAGCTGGCCGATTTTCACTCCTTCGTTCATGACGCCTCCACCGCCTGGGGCTCCTCCGTCGGGGGCTCCTCTGTCGGAGGCTCGTCCGTCGGGGGTTCCTCCGTGGGAGGTTCATCCGTTGGGGGTTCTTCCGTCGGAGGTTCCTCCGTCCGGGGGTTCGCCGCCTGGATGCGTATGATTTGATCAAGCGCCACTTCCGTGTCGCCGACCAGGGCAAACTGCTGTCCGTCCCTGAACAAAATCGCTTCGACGACGCCGGATTTCTCCACCATCTTGCCGCTATTATCCAGTTCCACCCAGGTGATGGACTTTCCGATCATATCGGACGATATGCCGAGCGACTGCCGAAGTTTGGCCAGTTCATTCGCCATGTTCATGGTTTGCTCCAGAGCGGTAAATTGCGCCATCTGCGCGATGAAATCGCGGTCCTGCATCGGAGCCATCGGATCCTGGTTCCGCAGCTGGGTGATGAGAATTTTCAAGAAGTCGTCCTTGCCCAGCACATTGCTGCGAAACTCTCCCGCTTTGGACACATTCCATTCGGAATAATTCGGCCATACCGTTCTCGTAATGGCATCGTCCGCCATGCGCACCCTCCTTTCTTTCATCATGCATCATGGCCGACGGTCAGGCCGTCGCCTCAAATGAACTTCCCATGACGCGGCCGACGGTCATCGAAACGCCGCCTTCGTCGAATTCCCATTCGCCGGCTTCGTCATATTCCGCGATCGCGTCGGTGCGCGTCCGCTCCGGCGCATGGAATGCCTGGCGCTGATGCGGGTCCTGGAACGAGTGCGCCGCCTGGGACGCGTCAAAGTGGGTCACTTCCAGCTTCTCCACCTGGATGCCCTGATTTTGCAAGGCCATCCGCAGCTGCGGCAGCTGGCTTTCGATCGCCTCTTTGCCCATGGCGGTATCGGCGATAAACTGCGCCACCAATTGTCCGTTGGAAATCGTGATTTTCACCTGGACCTGGCCGAGCTGCTCAGGATGCAGCGAAAGTCTGGCCTCGGAGACACCGTCGGTCAAGGAGAATTTCATCGATTTCAGCAGCACCTGACCGGCCTCTTCCGCAAACCGCTGCGCGTGCACGACCGGAATTTCCTGGCGGACGACCGGTGCGGACTTCGTGTCGGTGAACAACTGCGGTCCGTTTACCGGGGCCGTCTGTGACGGGTCCGTCGCCATCGATTCGGCGGTTACGGGCGGTTGTCCCGCGGCAGTTTGCCCCGCGGACGAAGCCGTCCCTTCGGATGACGTTATGGCCGCCGTATGCCATGCGGTCGAACGGTTCGCGTCCGCTGCGGCCGAAGCTTCCAGCACGGCGGTCAACACTTCCGAACGCCGGAACAACGTAACGGGAATGGCCGACGCGTCCTGCACGGGCACCGCCGACGCGATGAGCGCGCCGCGGAACGATTTCGCGGCAATCGGCTGACGCGGATCGACCGACGGCAAGATGGCGTGCGGTTTGTTCTGCGATGCCAGCGCAAGCAGCGCCGTTTCGAGGCTTTCCGCTGCCTTTCCGGCCAATGCCGCCCCGTTTTCCGCCGCGCGGGAACCGGACAGCGCCGTTTGGAGCTGACGCAGCGAATCGAGCGCCTGTTTGACGGTCCACGATCCGGAGTCGACGCCGGATTCCCCTTCCGTTGGGGCTTCCTGCAGCGGCATTTGACCGCCTTCCGCACGGGCGCCTTCGTTTACCAGCGCCGCAAGCTGCGCGATCACTTGAGCCAGCAGCTCCTTCAGCTCGCCGATGTCCTGCGCATCCTGCGGCCCTTGTTCGCTTTCGGCCATCCACATGCGCAGCAGTTCCAGCAGCTGGACGGCGTCTTCCCATCCTTCCGCGGGCACCGTCTGCGATGACGTCACGAAACCGAACGGGAAAGGCAGAAGGGCGCCCTGCGTTCCATGGTTTGCGGAAACGGAAGGCTGAGCGGCGGTCATCCAATGCAGGAGCAGCTGCCCGAAGCCCTGAGCGCCGGCTGGCACCGCCTGTGCGGCTTCCGATCCGGACGACGCCGGCTGCGGGTTCACATAGGCCAACGGCGTTTGCACGTTGATCTGCATTCGTTGTCACCTCCTTTCAAAAAGTTTGCCTATTCCTAAGCTCGCTTGTTCCCGACCCGGGGTCAAACCGCGTTCTTCGAGGTCAGGTCAGGGAGCCGCCGATACGGAAACTTCCGACTGAGCGGCCGTCTTTTGTTTCGCCATCAGGCGCACGGTCGTCTCCGCCGCGACCTCCGGGTCCATTTTTTCCAATATCTTCGTCTGCCGTTCCACTTTGATGCCTTCCAAGATCGCAAGACGGTCTTCCAACGGCATCTGTTCCAGAATAGGCGCCGCCTTGCTTGGAGACATCTCCTCATAGACGCGGGACGTTTGTTCCACTTGCCGGGCGGCCGCCGCCTCATTGGCCCGCGCCGCTTCCAACTGCCGGTTCAGTTCGGCGACTTGTTCTTCCAGCGCGCGAATCGTTTCGTCCTTGCCGAGAGACAGCGCCCGCTCTTCCTCCAACTGCTGTTCCAGTTCCCGGTTTTTTTGCTGCAGCGCATCGTTGTCCGCCGCCAGTTTGGCCGCGATCTCCGCGTCCGACTGCCCCGACAGGACGTTCGTCGGCGGTTTCGGATCCGGCACGATCGCCTCCAAGAGCGGCACCCGGTTGGCCGCGCGCAGCACGGAATCCGCCACATCGTAACCGAACATGGCCAAGAGCACGGTAACGAGGATGACGGTGAACAGCACCGGAATCAGAAACAAATAGAGCACGCGCTCGAATACGCCGTAAGTTGTTTTTTCCGTTTCCGACTGCGCCATTCCGCTTCCCTCCCCGCTACATGCCGAACCGGACTCCCGCCAGTTCGTCCAGTTCCTGCTGTTCTTTTTTGCGCATCTCTTCCATATATCCGATATAAGCCCGTTCCCTGGCTTTCTGCCACAGTTTCTCTTCCCGCATTTTCACGCCGAGCCCTTCGCGGCACTCGTCCACGCGTCGCGTCGCGGCTTTCACGTCCCGCTCCCTGGATGCGATCGCCCGGTCCAAATGGGCCACATACTGATGCAGCGCCTGCAAGTCCGCGATCGGAGCTTCGCGTTTCGCCTTGTTTTGCATCTCTTCCTGGATGCGGCGCTTCTCTTCGCGCAACTCCTGCAGGGCGGCTTCCTCCCGGCGAAGCGCTTGAATCGCATCGGCGAGAATCCATTCCGCCTGCGACTTTTCGCTCTGCTTGAGATCGACGATTTTCTGAAGCGCGTATCGAAAACCCATCGGTCAATCAACGCTCCTCTCTGCAGCGGACGTCCCGCTATTTCATCGCCGCGCGAACTGCCGGATGAGCAGCGACCTCGCTTCTTCCAGCGTCACCTTTTCATGGATCGCCTGGCGGGTGAAATCCCATATTTGCTGAATATATTCCAGCGCCTCGTCAATTTGCGGATTCGATCCCCGCTGGTACGCCCCCAAATTGATCAAATCTTCCGAAGACGTATAAATAGCCAGCATTCGCTTCAGATGTTCCGCGGCCGCCATTTGTTCCTCGGGAACAATTTCGTTCATCAAACGGCTGACGCTGGCCAGCACGTCGATGGCGGGAAAGTGTCCCCGGTTGGCCAATTCGCGCCGCAGCACGATGTGCCCGTCGAGAATGCCGCGCACCGCGTCGGCGATCGGCTCGTTCATGTCGTCGCCGTCTACGAGAACCGTATAGAAAGCGGTAATCGATCCTTTCGGTCCGGTTCCGGACCGCTCCAGCAGACGCGGCAGGCTGGCGAACACGGATGGCGTATATCCCCGCGTGGCCGGCGGCTCGCCGACGGCCAATCCGACTTCGCGCAGCGCCATCGCATACCGGGTCACCGAGTCCATCATCAGCATCACGTTTTGTCCGCGGTCGCGGAAATATTCCGCGATCGAGGTGGCGATCAGCGCTCCCTTGATCCGGATGAGCGCCGGCTGATCGGACGTCGCGACGACGACCACCGAACGCGCAAGCCCTTCGGGGCCGAGATCGCGTTCGATAAAATCCAGCACTTCCCGTCCGCGTTCCCCGATCAGGCCGATGACGTTCACATCGGCGGACGTGTTGCGGGCGATCATGCCGAGCAGGGTGCTCTTTCCGACGCCGGATCCGGCGAAAATGCCGATACGCTGGCCTTTGCCGACGGTCAAAAGCCCGTCGATGCAGCGGATACCGACGCTGATCGGCTCCTTGACCCGCGGACGGCGAAGCGGATTGCCGGGCGACGCGTTGGTGGAATATCTCGTCATCCGCGCGGGCAGAAGCGTTCCGTCCAGCGGACGTCCGAGTCCGTCGAGCACTTTGCCGAGCAGTTCATAGCCGACCTGCACCGTCAACGGTTTGCCGGTGCCGACCACGTCGCATCCGGGGCCGATCGCTTCCAGCTCGCCGAGCGGCATCAGGATGACTTTGTTGTTGCGGAAGCCGACGACTTCCGCCATCACGGACTGGCGCGAATGCGCGGGATAAATATGGCAGACGTCGCCGATTTTGGCGTCCGGCCCTTCCGATTCCACGGTGAGCCCGATCACCTGCGTCACTTTTCCGTTGATGCGCACCGGATCGAGATGCTGCAATGCGCTTGTATACTTATGTACCGACAGCCGTTCACTCATCGCCGTCCCGCTCCCCGTCCGACGCCGCGATGTTCAATAGCGCGTTGCGCACTTCCTCCAGCTGCGTATCGATCCGCGCATCGAGACTGCCGAACTCGGAGCGTACGACGCATCCGTGATCCTGAACGGTCGCGTCGGCGACGACGAGCAGTTCCGCCTGGGAGTCGACCACCTTGCGCAGTTCGTCGCGGGCGTCGTTGACAAAAGAAAACTGTTGCGGCGAAACGCAGAGCGCGATCGTTCCTTTTTCCCTGCGGCGTCCGAGCACGGACTTGATCATGTCGATCGTCCATTCCGGCTCGAGCGTGAGCTGCCTGCCGATAATTTTGGAAGCGATCGAACAGGACAATTCGACGAGGAAGGGTTCCGCCTCGCGAATAATCGCCTGCTTTTGCGCGACGGCCGTCTCCAGCACCGCCTTCGCTTCCGCCAGCGTCCCCGCATGCTGTTCGCGTACGGCCGCTTCCGCTTCCGCCTTGCCGGCGGCGTATCCTTCGTCGTAGCCGCGGGCGCGCGCTTCCTCGACCACCTGCCGGTCCTCTTCCCGGCGCGTGCTCCACCACGCTTCAATCTCTTCCAGCGCGCGAGCTTTCATGAGTTCCGCTTCTTCCCGCGCCCTGGCGATCATCTGCTCGGCCATTTCCCTGGCGTCGCGAAGCATTTCCTCGCGAATGGCCTCGGTTTCGTCCGCAGCGGCAGCCGAACCCGCCTGCTTGTCCGCGGCGGCTTCGCGCATGGCGGCGACAATTTCGTTGATGTCAATGCGGCGAATTTCCGCCGATGGCGTGTATGCGGACGACTTGATCAAATTAGACAATGATATCATCACCCCCGCCGCGGGCAATGATGATTTCGCCCGTTTCCTCCAGTCTGCGGATCGTCGCTACGATGCGCGTTTGCGCCTCTTCGACGTCACGCAGCCGAACGGGACCCATATACTCCATTTCTTCCCGGAACGTTTCGGCCATACGTTTGGACATATTCTTGAAGATGATCTCGCGCACTTCCTCGCTGGCCACCTTGAGCGCCAGCTGCAGGTCGGTGTTGTCGACGTCGCGGATAATGCGCTGGATCGAACGGTTGTCGAGATTGACGATGTCCTCGAACACAAACATGCGCTTCTTGATTTCTTCCGCCAATTCCGGATCCTGGATTTCCAGGGAATCGAGAATGGTCCGTTCCGTCCCCCGGTCGACGCCGTTCAAAATTTGCACGATCGCCTCAATGCCGCCCGCATGCGTGTAGTCCTGCGTCACCGTGGACGACAGTTTCTGTTCGAGCACTTTTTCGATCTGGTTGATCACATCCGGCGACGTGCTGTCCATCAACGCGATGCGCTTGGCGACGTCGGCCTGTTTTTCCTGCGGCAGCGCCGACAGGATGGCGGATGCCTGCTCCGGCTGCAGATAGGACAAGACCAGCGCGATCGTTTGCGAATTTTCGTTTTGGATGAAGTTCAGGACTTGCGCGGGATCCGCTTTCCGCGCAAAGTCAAACGGACGCACCTGCAGCGTCGCCGTCAGGCGATTCAGCACCTCGATAGCCCGCTGGGCCCCGAGCGCCCGTTCCAGCACTTCCTTGGCGTAGGCGATACCGCCCTGGGAAATGTATTCTTGCGCCAGGCAAATTTCGTGAAACTCTTTGAGAATCGCTTCGCGCTCTTCACTGTCCACGGTTCTGACATTGGCGATTTCCAGGGTCAGCTGCTCGATTTCGTCGTCACGCAAATGTTTGAACACCTGCGCGGATACATCCGGTCCGAGCGTAATCAAGAGGATGGCCGCTTTTTGCCGACCGGACAGCGTCTGCGGCGTCGTCGTCTGCACCTTTGCCATGTCCAGTCCCCCCTATTCTTCCGCCAGCCACGTTCTGAGCAAGTTGACGAATTCCTCCGGTTTGCGTCTCGCCAACCCTTCCAGCTGCTTGCGCACCTGATGCTCGTTGTTCATCTGGTCGATATCCAGTTCGGGGTACTCCGCCGCCTGCAGCGACTGCATCTCCTCTTCGCGTAGGGCAGCCTCCCGCATTTTTCTTCTTCTATATAGCGCAAATCCTCCTCCGGCCAGCAGCGCGGCTGCTGCGGCGCCCAACAGACCGTAATACCAGCTCGGGGTGCTCGCAGGTTCCGCCGCGGCCCCGCTGTGGAACGATTGGGCGATCACCGACACTCTCTCGTCGACCTGCTCCGGCGTCAGCGTCTGCCCGCTGTTGGCGAGCGACGTGCTGACGATGCTGCCGATCATCCGCTTGATCTCCTCGACAGTGTTCTGCGACAGCGAAGACGGGTCGTCCGGATTGGGCGGCTCAATCCCCGCAAAAATCGCCAAATCCTGCACCACGTACGGACTCGAAACGATCGTTTCCGTCACTTCGTTGATTTCATAGTTGACCGTCTCGCTGAACTGTTCGGAGGACGTCGGCCCGGTCGCCCCGGCGATGCCGGGATATGTCGGAATATCGGTGTCTCCGGTGCCCGCCACTCCGCCTTCAACGGCCCCCTCGCTCTCAAAGGTGCTTTCCGAGGTCGTGCGGCTGCGCACAATGCCGGTTTGCTCCGCCTCATTGACCGGAGTGTACGTTTTCACGTGCGCGTTTTTCTGATCGAAATTCAACGTGGCGACGACGCTCACCGCCACTTTGTCCGGACCGTACAAACGGCCGAGGAACGAAAGCAGCGTCTTCTGGATATCCGCCTCAACCATTTTCTTGACCTGCAGCTGCTGCTCCAAGAGCGTGGAGGACACGCCTCCCGCGCCGTTGGCATCCGAAGACGAAAGAAACACGCCGTTTTGGTCGATCACCGTAATGTTCTCAAACGGAAGGTTGGGCACCCCCGTCTTCACCAGATTGTAAATGCTGTCAATCATTTGCTGGGTGGGACGCACCCCCGGTTTGAAGGTGACGGTGACCGACGCCAGCGACTGTTCGGGCTCGTCGGAGTTGATAAATACGCTCTCTTCCGGAATGGTCAAAAGCACCCGCGCTTTGGCCACGCCGTCAATCGACTGAATCAGCTTCTGGATTTCACCCGCCCGGGCGTCCACGCTCAACACGTTGAATTCGTTATCGGTCATCCCCCAGCTGGACAAATTGTCGCGAAACAGACCAAATCCCTGAGATCCGTCCTGGATCAAATTTTGCGCCGCCACATCCACTTTAATATCGGCGACCATTTTCGCGGGGACGCCGATGCTCGTGCCGTCGGAACCGATTTCATACGGAATACCCCGACCCTCGAGGTAGTTCTTGATCGCGGCGACGTCCGCAGGACTGAGATCCGTGTAAGCGAGCGCATACTCGGTTCTGGAAAAGTTGTAGACGACGAGCGCGATCGCGGCGATGGTAAACGCGACAACCGAAACGAACATGATCTTGTAGGTGCGGCTCAAATTCGACCAATACTGCTTACCTTTGGTCCAGTATCGGCTTATGGTTTCGTTCACGTTTTCACCAGACTCCCGTTCCTGCGATCTGTATCGATATGTTCATAACGAATATATGTATGGCGAATCAAATTTGCATCCTCATAATTTCCTGGTACGCCTCGATGACCTTGTTTCTGATTTGCACGGTCAATTCGAGGCCGAGCCGGGCTTTTTCCGATTCGATCAACAAATTGTGCACGTCGGTCATATCCCCGGCCATGAACGCCTGTGTCAGCTGCTCCGCAGCGGCTTGCTGCGCTTCCACTTTCTGCAGCGCCTCATCCAAGTAGCTGCCGAATTGTTTGGTCACTTCTATAGGACTAAAGTCCTTCTTAAATTTTTCCGTCGAAAGACTTAATTTTTGCAGAGAAACTGCCGATTGTATATTCATAGAGGGTCATCTCTCCTATTTGCCGATTTCCAAGGCTTTCATAAACATGGCCTTGGTCGCATTTAATGCGGTGACATTGGCTTCGTACGAGCGGGTGGCCGACAAGAAATCGACCATTTCCTTCACGATGTCCACATTGGGCATCAATACGTAGCCGTCCTCATCGGCGTCGGGGTGCTCGGGATTGTAAACCCGTTTGAACTCCGTCGGGTCTTCCACCACGCGGGTCACTTTGACACCCGGCGCTCGGGTGGCTTTCGACCCGTTCAGCTCGGACCTGAGCATCTCGGAGAAAGACGAGGTTTTCGGCTCCATCACGACCATTTTGCGGCGGTAAGGAACCCACCGGCCGTCCACCAGTCTGGCCCGGGTCGTTTCCGCGTTGGCGATATTGGAAGCGATAACGTCCATGCGGAAACGCTGCGCTGTCAGCGCGGACGCGCTAATGTCCAATCCGGAAAGCTTCATCTATCAAACCCTCCCTCCGATGGCTGTCCGCAGGCTCCTGATTTCGTGGTTGACCTGTTGAATCAATGTATAGTAATACAGTTGATTTTCCGCCATCAGTGCCATTTCGTAATCGATGTCGACGTTGTTCAAGTTGTTGTTCATCGCGGTGCTGTGGTCGACTTTTACCACTGCGGTCGGAATTTCGGCCCCGGCGCCTCCTGCGTCCATATGTTTCGGATGCGTGCGCGCCATAACCGTCCGGGAAGTCCCTTTTTCCGTTCGCTGCAGGTACTGCCGGAGCACCTGTTCAAACTGCACTTCCGAACGTTTGAAACGCGGGGTGTCCACGTTGGCAATGTTGTTGGCGATGACCCGTTCCCGCAAGCTCGCCGCGTCCAGGGAACGACGGAGCAGCGCGAGAGTCCCGCCTTCCAACAGATCCATCATCCATCACCTTCTTGCACCATCCAGTATTTTTGGCCATGTTCCTTTTTTTAGCACATGGTCGCAACGATTAACTAATTCAACACATGTGCACATTTTCCTGCTTGTTTCGACACAATGGATGAATTTTTTCCAAAAAAAAACCGCCGCATGCGGCGAAAGTCCGAGAGCGCGGCGTATTATCGGGAAATTTGTCAAACGCCGGCTTTCTTCAGTTCGTCGAACAAGCGGGGGTTCAATACTTTGATATATGTTCCTTTCATGCCGAGCGATCTCGTCTCGATCACGCCCGCGCTTTCCAATTTGCGCAGCGCGTTGACGATGACGGAACGGGTAATGCCGACGCGGTCGGCGATTTTGCTGGCGACGAGCAGCCCTTCCTTGTCGTCCAGCTCTTCGAAGATTTGCTCGATCGCTTCCAGTTCGCTGTAGGACAACGAGGCCACGGCGACCTGCGCCGCCGCTTTGGAACGCGCTTCATCCTCGCTCGCTTCCGCCCGGCTGCGCAAAATTTCCATTGCGACCACCACTGCGCCGGCCTCCGCCAAAATGAGATCGTCGTCCTGGAACGTTTTTCCTCCACGCACAAACATCAGCGTCCCGAGCCGTTCCGTTCTGCCGATCACCGGGACGATGGCCGCATATTGATCATCCAGCAGTTCCACAAGCTCCGCCGGAAGCGAATCGACCGGTATGCTAAACGATGCGTTGGCGGCGGTGTCCGTAATCCGGTTGATCCGATCGAGCAGCATTTCTGACAGCCGTTTTTCCGCCAGCATCCGGTTCTGCCACTCGCTGTTCACGACGGGGGCGGCCAAGGCATAGCCGAGTACGCCGCCGTTGTGGCCGATGACGTACACGTTCGCTTCCAACAAATCTTTCAACAGTTCGGCCAATTCCGAAAAATGGATCGACCGCCCTCCGCTTTGCAGCAGCAGCCGATTGAGTTTGCGCGTTTTTAGGATGGTTTCCATGTTTTCTGCCTCCACTTGCTGTTTACAAAATATACTGGCTCAAGTCGCGATTTTGCGCAATTTCCGACAATTTTTCTTTCACATAGGCCGGAGTGACGACGAACGTCTCCAGAGGTAGGTCGGGGGCCTCAAACGACAAATCCTCCAGCAGCTTTTCCAAGATCGTGTGCAGACGCCTCGCTCCGATATTTTCCGTATGCCGGTTTACCTCGGCGGCGATGCGCGCGATTTCCCGGATCGCCTCTTCGGAAAATTCGACGCGGATGCCTTCCGTCGCCAGCAGTTCCGTATATTGACGGGTCAGCGCGTTTTCGGGCTCCGTCAAAATTTTCACGAAGTCGTCCTCCGTCAGCTCGTCCAGTTCGACCCGGATCGGGAACCGCCCCTGCAGTTCGGGAATCAGGTCGGAAGGTTTGGCCATATGGAACGCGCCGGCGGCGATGAACAAAATATAGTCCGTTTTGACCGGCCCATACTTGGTCATGACCGTCGATCCTTCGACAATCGGCAGAATGTCGCGCTGCACGCCTTCCCGCGACACGTCCGGGCCCGCCCCTCCGCGCGAGGAGCTGGCGATTTTATCGATTTCGTCGATGAAAATCATGCCGGACTGTTCGGCTCTCGTGATCGACTCCTGAATCACTTCATCCATGTCGATCAGGCGTTGGGCCTCTTCCTGGATGAGCGCCTTTCGGGCTTCCTTGACCGTCAGTTTCCGCCGCTTCTTCTTTTTCGGCAGCATGTTGCCGAACAGTTCATGGATGTTGACCCCAAACTGCTCGGTTCCCTGTCCGGTGAACAGTTCGAACATCGGCGGCGTGCTGTCCTCCACCTCGATCTCGATGATCTCGTTTTCCAGTTCCCCCCGGAGCAGCCGGCTTTTTAATTCCGCCCGGCGGGCGGCGAGGTCTTGTCCGACCGCTTCGTCAACCGGAGGTTCCTGAGACTGCGACGGGCCGCCGAAAATCATCTCCAGCGGATTGCGCTGCGGCTTCTGGCGGGCGGGCGAAGGCGCCATGATGGACACGATGCGGTCGTTCGCCAGCATTTCCGCCTTGTCTTTCACCTTTTCCGTTTTTTCCGCCTTGACCATGCGGATGGCGGTTTCCACCAGGTCGCGCACCATCGATTCCACGTCGCGGCCGACGTAGCCGACTTCCGTAAATTTGGTCGCCTCCACCTTGATAAACGGGGCGTTGACCAATTTCGCCAACCGGCGGGCGATTTCGGTTTTGCCGACGCCGGTGGGGCCGATCAGCAAAATGTTTTTCGGAACAATTTCGTCGCGCAGCTTCTCATCCAGAAGATTTCGGCGATAACGATTGCGCAGCGCCACGGCGACGGACTTCTTGGCCTGTTTTTGCCCGACGATGTACTTGTCGAGTTCCGCCACGATCTGCCGGGGTGTCAAGGATACGTGGTTCACCGTACAGTCCTCCTTCAGATCTCGTCGACGATAATGTTCGAGTTGGTGTATACGCAAATCTCCGATGCGATTTGCAGCGCGGCCTGGGCGATCTCCAGCGCCGCCATGTGCGGAGCGTGCCGCTTCAGCGCGCGGCCCGCCGCCAGCGCGAAGCTCCCCCCGGAACCGATCGCCAGCATGCCGTCGTCCGGCTCGATCACTTCCCCGTTTCCGGAGATAAGCAGCAAATGTTCCCGGTCCATCACGATCATCATCGCTTCCAGACGACGGAGCACGCGGTCCTGACGCCAATCCTTGGCCAGTTCCACCGCCGCGCGCTGCAGCTGGCCGTGGAATTCTTCCAGCTTTCCTTCAAACTTCTCGAACAAGGTGATCGCGTCGGCGACGGATCCGGCAAAACCGGCCAACACTTGTCCCTTGTAGAGACGGCGCACTTTCCTCGCATGATGCTTCATGATCATCTGGTTGCCGAAGGTGACCTGCCCGTCACCGGCGATGGCGCCTTTCCCGTTGTGACGGATGGCGAAAATGGTCGTGGCGTGAAACGCAGTTTCCACGCGGTTTCCTCCTTGCCTCAGGCTCGGGGATGAGCCCGGTTGTATATCGACTGCAGATGGTCCTTGGTGACGTGAGTGTACACCTGGGTGGTGGACAGATGCTCGTGGCCGAGCATTTCTTGTACGGTGCGCAAATCGGCGCCCGCTTCCAGCAAATGCGTGGCGAACGAATGTCGGAACGTGTGCGGGCTGACCCGTTTGTTCAGCGCGAGCCGATCCACCCAGGAGTCGATCATTCTCCGTACGCTTCGGTCGCTCAGCCGCGTGCCGCGGCGGTTCAAAAACAGCGCGGGCTCCTCCCGCGAGTTCAACAATTGGGGGCGCGCCGTCCTCAAATAATGCTCCAGCGACCGGATCGCGTATTCGCCGAGCGGTACGTACCTTTCCTTGGAACCTTTGCCGAACACAAGCACGATGCCGCTGGCCGGGTCGATGGATGTTACGTCGAGCGATACGAGTTCGGAAACGCGCATGCCGCTCGCATACAAAGTTTCCATGATCGCGCGGTCCCTCGCGCCGAGCGCCGTCGAAACGTCCGGCAATTCAAGCAGTTCGCGCATTTCATCCACATACAAAAAACCCGGAAGCTTCCGCTCCATTTTCGGCGTACGCACGGGAGCCACCGGACTGGATTCGCAATGCCCTTCCTTGACCAAGAACAAATAAAAAGAACGCAGCGCCGACAATTTTCGGGCCAGGCTCCGCCGCGCGTATTCTTTCGCACTGAGTTCGGCGAGATAAGTCCGCACGGTGCGGTAATCCGCCTCCGTCAGCGATCTCCCGCGATGTTTCCGCTCCAAAAAGTCGCAAAACTGCAGCAAATCCGACGCGTAGTGGTTGACCGTATGTTCGGAGGCATTGCGCTCCGCGCGCAAATATTGCAGAAAACGTTCCACCAATTGTCCGTTATTCAAAGCGACGGTCACCTCTTTTCGCGCGGACGCACAAGGTTTACGCCAATATCGTCACAGGTTTCGCCAAATGATGTCGAATCTTGATACACAATATTCATCGTATCATATCGAAACTAGGACAGGGGCATCGATATGTGGAGATTGTATGAAAAATTTTTGATGCTCTCCAGCGCGCGGGCGGCCAAACGCTCGTTCTTTTCCTTCTTGCCGCGAATGGGGCGTTCCAGCGGAGGGAACAGGCCGAAATTCGCATTCATCGGCTGGAAGTTGTCAGGGTCGGCTTCCGTAATATAATGCGCCATGCTGCCGAGCGCGGATTCCCGCGGAAAGACGACGGGGCGAAGACCCCTGGCCAGCCTTGCGGCGTTGATGCCCGCGATGAGACCGGAAGCGGCGGACTCCACGTAACCTTCGACACCGGTCATCTGCCCGGCGATCAGCAGCGAATCCCTGCGCACAAACTGGTATGTCGGCCTCAGCAGCTTGGGCGAATTGATAAACGTATTGCGATGCATGACGCCGTATCGGACAAACTCCGCTTCCTCCAGTCCCGGTATCAGCGAAAACACGCGCTTCTGCTCGCCCCATTTCAGGTGGGTCTGAAACCCGACCATGTTGTACAGCGTTCCCGCCGCGTTGTCCTGGCGCAGCTGCACGACGGCAAACGGCGGTTTGCCCGTGCGCGGATCGATGAGACCGACCGGTTTCATCGGCCCGAACAGCACCGTCTGCTTGCCTCGTTTGGCCATCACTTCGATCGGCATGCATCCTTCAAAATAGATTTCCTTTTCGAACGTTTTGAGCGGAACTTCTTCCGCCGTCACCAGCGCCTCGTAAAATACGTCGAACTCTTCTTCCGTCATCGGACAGTTGATGTAGGCGGCCTCTCCCTTGTCGTACCGCGAGGCGATGAACACCTTGTCCATATTGATCGAATCTTTTTCGACGATGGGAGCCGCCGCATCGTAAAAATACAAATATTCCTCGCCGGTCAGCGCCTTGAGCTCTTCGGAAAGCGCGGGCGAAGTCAGCGGTCCGGTCGCCACGACGACGATGCCGTCCGGAATTTTCGTCACTTCCTCGTTTCTCACTTCCACAAGCGGATGTTCCCGCAGCGACGAAGTGACGTCGGCGGCGAAGCCGTCGCGGTCCACCGCCAGCGCCCCGCCGGCGGGAACCGCGTTGCGGTCGGCGCACGCCATCACGAGGGAGTCGAGCATTCTCATTTCTTCTTTGATGACGCCGACCGCGTTGGTCAACGCGTTGGCACGCAGCGAATTGCTGCAGACGAGTTCCGCGAACTTGTCGGTGTGATGCGCGGGCGTGCTCTTTACGGGCCGCATTTCATACAGGGTGACCGGCACCCCTTGCCGGGCGATCTGCCAGGCGGCTTCGCTGCCGGCCAATCCCGCGCCGATCACGGTGACCCTCGTTGCGTCGGACATGCGGCGCCCTCCTTTCTATCCTTGCTGTTCGACCAGTTCCGCCACGTTTTCCTTGTGCCCGCAGCCGGTGCACTGCGCCTGTGTGCCCGTGCGCGTGCGCTTTTCCACCATCAGGCGGCCGCATTCCGGGCACGGTTTCGCATACGGTTTGTCCCAGGACACGAAATCGCAGTCCGGATAGCGGTCGCAGCCATAGAACACGCGGCCTTTCTTGCTGCGGCGCTCCACCAGTTTCCCCGTCCCGCAAGCCGGACACGCGACGCCGGTGTCCTTGACGATCGGTTTGGTGTTTCTGCAGTCGGGAAATCCGGAGCAGGCGAGAAACTTGCCGAACCTTCCCATCTTGTATACCATCGGGCGGCCGCATTTGTCGCAGGTGACGTCGGATACTTCATCGCGGATTTCCACCCGCTTCATTTCCTCCTCCGCCACGGCCAGCCGTTTTTCAAACGATTGGTAAAACTCGCGCAGGATTTTGACCCAGTCTTCCTTGCCTTCCTCGATTTCGTCCAGTTCTTCTTCCATGCGCGCGGTGAACTCGACGTTCAAAATTTCCGGGAAAAACTTCTCCATCTGCTCGATGACGAGCTCGCCGAGTTCGGTCGGCACGAACTTTTTGTCTTCCAGCGCGACGTACCCGCGTTTCTGGATCGTCTCCAGCGTCGGCGCGTACGTGCTCGGACGGCCGATACCTTTTTCTTCCAGCGTTTTCACGAGCCGCGCTTCGGTATAGCGTGGCGGCGGCTGCGTGAAATGCTGTTTGGGCTCCGTCTTTTTTCGCTGCACCTTCTCGCCTTCCGAAATCGGCGGCAAAAATTTGTCGTCTTCCCCGGCCTCGTCGTCGCTGCCTTCCACGTACACCTTCATAAATCCCGGAAACTTGACCTTCGATCCGTTCGCCCGGAACAACGCGTCGCCGGCGGCGACATCGACCGTCATCGTGTCCAGGACCGCCGCGCTCATTTGGCTCGCGATGAACCGCTCCCAGATGAGTTTGTACAGCCGGTATTGATCGCGGTTCAAGTACGGTTTCACTTGTTCCGGTTCCCTCATGACTGAGGTCGGACGGATCGCTTCGTGCGCGTCCTGCGCACCCGCCGCCTTCTTCGTATATTGGCGGGGCGTTTCCGGTATATAGGATTTTCCGAATTTTTCCGCAATATACTGCCTGGCCTCTTCTTGGGCCACCGGCGATACGCGGGTGGAATCGGTACGCATGTAGGTGATGAGGCCGACGGTCCCCTCTTTGCCGATGTCGACGCCTTCGTACAGCTGTTGGGCGACGGACATCGTTTTGGCCGCGCGGAAATTCAGCTTGCGGGCGGCTTCCTGCTGCAGGGAACTCGTAATGAACGGCGGCGCCGGATGGCGCAGCCGTTCCTTCTCTTTGACGGACTGCACGACGAATTGCGCGTTTTCCACCATCGCGACAATTTCGCGAACCTGCTCTTCGTTGGAAAGTTCGGTTTTTTCCCCGCGCAGGCCGTAAAACTTCGCTTCAAATTCGCCGGCTTCCGCGGCGAGTTTGACGGTGATCGTCCAATATTCCTCGGGCACGAAAGAGCGGATTTCGTTCTCCCGCTCGATGATCAGCTTGACCGCCACCGACTGCACTCGTCCCGCGGACAGTCCCTTTTTCAGTTTTTTCCACAAGATCGGGCTGATCTTGTAACCGACCAGCCGGTCCAGAATGCGCCTCGTCTGCTGCGCGTTGACCAAATCCATGTTGATGCGGCGCGGCGACTGGAACGCTTCTTTGACCGTCTGTTTGGTGATTTCGTTAAATACGACGCGGCACGGTTCATCTTCCGGCAGTTCCAAATAATTGGCCAAATGCCAGGCGATCGCTTCGCCTTCGCGGTCGGGGTCCGCCGCCAGATAGACGCGCTTGACTTTTTTCACCGCGTCTTTCAAATCCTTCAGCACGTTTCCTTTACCGCGAATCGTAATATATTTCGGTTCGAAGTTGTTTTCCACTTCGACGCCGATTTGGCTTTTCGGCAAATCGCGGACATGCCCCATCGAAGCCTTGACAATGTATTTGCTGCCCAAATATTTTCCGATCGTTTTCGCTTTGGCGGGCGATTCCACGATGACCAGCGAATCTGCCATTCCATTGCCTCCCCCTTGTCGCTCCGAAACAAACGAATATGCGTACGTTCGCACCGCCGCTCCCGGCGCGGCGCGCTTCACGAACGAATATACAAAAAACCGGGAAGTTGCTCGATCTGTTTTTTCATTGTTAAAGATAACAGAATCGAATGCAAATGTCCAAAGTCCAACCGACTCCGCCGCTGCAGTTCGTCCACGGACACCGGTTCGGCCGCGATGTGCGCGAGCACCGAACGTTCATCCGGATTCAAATGCGCGGCTTCCGACCATGACGTGCCGGCGGGGGCGTCGTGCGGACGCACGGGTTTGCCGGGCCGTGGCGTGACGCCCTGGGCCGCCGCAGGCGACGAACCGCCATTTTGTAAGTTTATCATATGCACATACTCTTCAAGTATGTCCTCCACGCCGGTCACGAGTTTCGCCCCCTGCCGGATCAGCGCGTTCGGCCCCGCGCTCTGCGGCCACGTGATCGGTCCGGGCACCGCAAACACGTCGCGCGAAGCTTCCAGCGCGTAGTCCGCCGTGATCAGCGCGCCGCTCGACGCGCTGCCTTCCACCACGAGCGTTCCGAGCGCGAGCCCGGCGATGATGCGGTTGCGGCGCGGGAACAGCCCCGGATGCGGTTTCGTGCCGAGCGGGTATTCCGTCACGATGACGCCGGATTCGGCGATCGCCTCCAGCAGACGCACATTTTCGGGCGGATACACCCGGTCCGGCGGCGTGCCGAGCACGGCGATCGTCCCGCCGGCGGAGAGCGCCCCCCGGTGCGCCGCCGTATCGATGCCGCGCGCCATGCCGCTGACGACGCACCACCCGTGTTCCGCCAGCTTGCGCGAGAGCGTCTCCGCCGTCTTCCGCCCGTATTGCGTCGGCGTGCGGGTGCCGACGACCGCGAACGAAAGCCGGGATGCGAGCCATTTCACGTCGCCGCGCACATAAAGCACCCACGGCGGCCACGGCGTTTCCGCGAGCAGCGCGGGGTACTCGGGGTCATACCGGCAGATCACCCGGTATCCCAGCTTGCGATACCGTTCCTTGCGCTCCTCGATCCATTCCCGAGTCAGTTCGCGGACCATTCGCGCCGCCTTCCCTTCTTCGATTCCGGCGGAACGCAGGGCATCCGCGTCCCGATTCGCCGCATGCTTCAACGCTTTGGCCGCCACCATCGCCTCGATCGTCTTCCAGCCGATGCCGGGCAGCTCGTGCAGCCCGAACAGGATGTCTCTTTCGTTCATGATTCGTCCCTCCCCGGTTCGCTTCTCCTCGGTTCGTTTCTCCCCGGTTCCTTCCCGGTTCGACGGTTCCCCTTTGCCGCGCCTTTCACCAGGAATTTTCCGTCGTCCGGACAAGACGCCGATGAAAGAAAAAAGCAACCCCATCCGCCGTCTGCGGCAAATGGAAGGTTGCTTACCTTCGTTAAATGCGATTATGCGGTTGTTTCATTTTTATTATAACGCAATCAGGATTTTTTGGTGATGCATTTTTCCAGCAGGCCGCGCTCTTCCAGCACGGACACCAAGGTCGCGCCCATATCCGACGGCGTCGGAGCGACGCGGATGCCGCACGATTCCATGACGGCGATTTTTTCCGCCGCCGTGCCCTTTCCGCCGGAAATGATGGCGCCGGCATGTCCCATCCGTTTTCCAGGAGGCGCGGTTTTGCCGCCGATGAAGCCGACGACGGGCTTGGTCATATTTTCCTTGATCCACCGCGCGGCTTCTTCTTCCGCGGTGCCGCCGATTTCGCCGATCATGATGACGGCGTAGGTGTCCGGATCTTCATTGAACATTTTCAGCACGTCGATGAATTCCGTGCCTTTGACCGGGTCGCCGCCGATGCCGACGGCGGTCGATTGGCCGATGCCGCGCGTCGTCAGCTGGTGAACCGCTTCATAGGTCAGCGTGCCGCTGCGGGAAACGACGCCGACATGTCCCGGCATATGGATATATCCGGGCATGATGCCGATCTTGCATTCGCCCGGCGTAATGACGCCCGGGCAGTTCGGCCCGATCAGGCGCGTTTTCTTGCCTTCCATATACCGTTTTACTTTGACCATATCCAACACGGGGATGCCTTCGGTAATGCAGATGACGAGATCCAGCTCCGCATCCACCGCTTCCATGATCGCGTCGGCGGCAAACGGGGCGGCCACATAGATGACCGATGCGGTCGCGCCGGTTTCCTTCACCGCTTCCTCCACCGTGTTGAACACCGGCAGCGACACTTTGCGGCCGTCTTCCAAATCGAAGTCGACCTTCGTTCCTCCCTTGCCGGGCGTGACGCCGCCGACCATCTGCGTGCCGTATTCCAGCGCCCCCTTGGCGTGAAACATCCCGGTGGCGCCGGTGATGCCCTGCGTGATGACTTTTGTATCCTTATTCACCAAAATGCTCATGTTGGTCGCATCCTCCTTTGATGGTCACGGTTGGTCACTGCACCAGCGACACGATTTTTTGCGCGCCGTCGGCCATGGAATCGGCGGGAACGATGTTCAGACCCGATTCGGACAAAATCTTTTTGCCCAGGTCGACATTGGTGCCTTCCAGCCGGACGACGAGCGGACGGTCGAGTCCGACCTGTTTGGCGGCTTCGACGACGCCGTTGGCGATGACGTCGCAGCGCATAATGCCGCCGAAAATGTTGACGAAAATGCCTTTGACCTTCTCGTCGGAGAGAATGATCTTGAACGCTTCCGTCACTTTCTCGGTCGTCGCTCCGCCGCCGACATCGAGGAAGTTCGCAGGCTCGCCGCCGTAGTGCTTGATGATGTCCATCGTCGCCATCGCGAGTCCGGCGCCGTTGACCATACAGCCGATGTTGCCGTCAAGGGCAATGTAGCTCAGATCGAATTTGGAAGCCTGGATTTCCTTCGGATCTTCCTCGTCCAGGTCGCGCAGCTCGAGCAGTTCGGGATGGCGGAACAACGCGTTGGAATCGAAATTGAGTTTGGCGTCCAGCGCCATCACGTCGCCGCTGCCGGTGACGACGAGCGGATTGATCTCGGCGATCGAGCAGTCTTTGTCGATGAAAGCGGTGTACAGCGCGGTCATGAATTTCGCCGCTTTGTTGACGAGTTCCTTGGGAATGTTGATCGCATACGCCAGTCTTCTGGCCTGGAACGGCATCAATCCGACAGCGGGATCGATGACTTCCTTGAAAATTTTCTCCGGCGTGCGCGCGGCCACTTCCTCGATTTCCGTGCCGCCCTCTTCGGATGCCATCATGACGACGCGACCGGTCGCGCGGTCGACGACGACGCCGACATAATACTCTTTGCGGATGTCGCATCCTTCTTCAATGAGCAGCCGCTTGACTTCCTTGCCCTCGGGTCCGGTCTGGTGCGTGACCAGCACTTTGCCGAGCAGTTCCTGCGCGTATGTACGTACTTCGTCAAGCGATTTGGCGATTTTGACGCCGCCGGCCTTGCCGCGGCCGCCCGCGTGGATTTGCGCTTTCACAACGGTGACCGGGCCGCCCAGTTCCTTGGCCGCTTCCACGGCTTCTTCCACGGTGAACGCCACTTTGCCGCGCGGCACGGTGACGCCGTACTGGCGCAGCACTTCTTTGCCCTGATACTCATGGATGTTCATGCGAATCCTCCTGTCGATAATTATGGTTGGACGGTTTTGGAGTAACCGTATCGGTCGCACGCGTACACAAACCTACACTATTGTACCATATTCCATGCCAATATTTCCTTCTTTTTTTGGCATTATATCATTTCCGTTTTGCGATGGATTCGTGCGGGTTCGACAGCATTCCGCCGATTCGCCGAATGTGATGGCGAACCGCGGCCGCGCGTTTCGCCAACTCCCGCGCGCGGCGGGAAAATTTCGGGGAAACGCGGCGACAAATCTTATTTTCCCGGAAATAGCTTTCGGATTCCCGTGTGGACGGGAGCGGCCTTTTTCCGTTCCCCGCGCGGACGCCCGTTTGCCGCCCATGAAGAAAGCGCCTGTTCCCTTTCGGAAATCGGGCGCTTTTTTGCGTGTTCGGCTGCTATTCCTTCCGCCCGCCGGACGGCGCCGCGGAAGTCCGAACTTCCGAAACCGCGCACCCCGCTGACGGTTTTACGGCCCGTACGTGGACGGCACGTGAACCGGCGTCCGAGGTTCGCGTTCAGCCTGCCGGATGAACCGCATTTCGTTTCCGGTAAAACCGCACACTCCGCAGCGCACCGTCGCCTCGACGGCTTGTTCCGGCACCGGTTCCGACTGCTGCGTGACTTCTCCGGTGATCGCGTCTTTGAGGATATTTTGGCTGAAGCTGGTGATCAGGCTGAATTTCACGCGGTTCGACCGGCAGTTTGGGCAAAAATAAGGCTGCTGCTGCAACGGGGTCACCTCTTTTTTTCTTTCCAGTATTCCCCGGCAAGAGCAGATCATTCCTCGGAAACGCGCGTCAACAATCCGTGTTCCGCTCAAAATCCTTTGGCGATCATCAGGTACAGCACCGCCACGGGCAGCAACGTCGCCGCCGTACCGAATACCGCCCACGCCGCGGACGCCCGCCGGTACGCCGCGCTGATCGTTCCGCTTTCCAGCGCACGGCGGCTGTGACGAATCATGCTGCGCTGCAGGGGAAGCAGCACCGCCGCCCAAATAATGCCGGTGACGGTAAACAAAAACAGGGACAGCGTCAGCCAGTTCCAACCCGACAGCGAATATCCCGCCTTCTCCGCCATCAGGCTTCCCGAGACGATAATCATGACGATGCCGGGCAGGGTGAACACCGCGTCCGCCATCATGACATTTTTCGCCGCGCTGTGAATCACGACGGGCTGCCCCTGCCAATCCGCACGCAGCTTCCAAAATGCGGCCGTCACGATGTTTCCCACCAACAATACTGCACCGAGAACATGCACAAACAGCCAAAAATGCATGGGCGCACCTCCAATGCGATTCCGTTTTTCCTACCGCGATTCCCATTTTCCGCTTCCGATGCCGGATTCCGGCTTCGGCCGCAAGATGTCCGCGATCCATTCGGCAAAATCCCCGCCTCCGAAGGCAAACGTCCCGGACGCCATGACACTGCGCATGCGGATCCCCAAGGAAATCAACACAAACAATTCGGCGAATTTGCTCGCATCGACATCGGCGGGAATGACCCCCGCCCGCTGTCCGGCGTCGATCCATTGGCGGGATAAGCGGACCGTCTGCTCATAAAATTGCTGCAGCACCTCCTTGACTTCCGGTTTGTCGCTGTTGCCCAGCAAATACATCAACACCCGGTTGCCTTCATTGCCCGCGTCTTCCAGCTGCGGCATGCTGTCGGCGATGGCGCGCATCGGCCCTTCGAAGGAAACCTCCCGTTCAGCCGCCGCTTGAAACTGGCGGTCCGTTTCCTCCAACTTTTCCCGCAGCACCAGACTCAACAGTTCGTCCTTGCTTTTCACATAGTGGAAAATTGCGCCTTTGGACAACCCGGTGCGATCCAAAATGTCCTGGAGGGTCGTTCTGGCACATCCCTTTTCCCGGATGATCTCCTTGGTCGCTTCCAAAATCTGCTTTTTCGTTTGCTCCCGTTTTTGCTCCCGTTTCATGAATGCGCTTCTCCGCCTTTCGTCGCTATTTTCCGCACGGATTCCTTGCTGAAAAAAGTTCAATGCCGGATGGGGAACGACCGATTTGGCTCTAAAGGATAAGGTATATGTATTATAAAATACCGACTGTCGGTTTGTAAATATTCCGACTGCTCCATTGAATTGCAAAAGCAGCTGGACACCATAAAACGGCGCGCCTTTCCGAACCGGATCACTTCCCGGCATCGAAGCGGCCGCGCCCTCGATTCACCTAGCGCACATCACTTTAAAATGAATTCAAACTCGATTTCATGTTTGACAGGTATCCCTTCGTACCCGATCGTGGGAATCGTCGGCTTGATTTTTCTCGCTTCCGTGATCGCATTTCGATGGATTTGGACCATATCAAATCCGCACTTCTGATAAAATTTAATGACGTTAATATTATTCATGCTGTCTCCCCTCGCTCAACCTTGCTTTTCTCGCAAACATACAATAGAACCTGATGCTCGGGTACCGATCAAATTCCTCCGTGGCCACAACAGTGAACCCGGTTTTTTAATAAAGCATTGATTTCTTCTCTCCCATGGTACTTTTCAAGGTTCATGAGAAATAGCCAACCGCCGTTTTTCAGAAACGCATTCAGTTGTTTGTAAGCCAAAAAATCTTCACAAACGACGCGAGACGGGTTACTGTGACCTTCCATCCGTTGACGCAACTGAAAAATTCGGCATATCTCGGGATCCATATCTACGCTTGTCAAATGACCTATACCTTCCAGATAGTAGCCCAGAAAATCATCCCATTCTCCAACCCCAATCCCTACATTACATGCTTTCACTGGTGATGAAGGATGGTAATGGCGGCTGAAGAAATCGCGAGTCTCCAATTCCAAATACAAGCTTTTGGGGGAGAGATTCCATTTATAGGCTTCGCGTTCTCGAAGGGACAAATAATAGTTCAGCAGAGTCTGATCGTTCATTTCGCGATCACTCCAAGTCAGGGTTTTCGGCATGGTTGTGCGGCTGAAGGTACATGAATATCCAATAAAAGGATTTTTATGATATAGTAAAATCAGGTCGAAAAAACTTCATAGCAAAGTCTAACATAAATGTTAATAGATAACATCGAATTAGGATAGTATTGTTTTTTCACGGAAGGAGCTCCATGATGGACATCATTTCTTTGCAATCCGTCACAAAGGAATATAAGCAGTATAAGCGGTATCAAGGTTTTTGGGGATCCTTTCGAAATTTGGTGACCCAAGAATACACGATTCACCGGGCGGTCGAGGACGTCTCTTTTTCGATCGCCAAAGGAGAGGCAGTCGGCTTGCTGGGACAAAATGGAGCGGGCAAATCCACGATCATCAAAATGCTGACCGGCATCCTGGTGCCGACTTCGGGTCATATCCTTGTGCGCGGAAACAACCCGCACAAAAAAAGAAGAGAAAACAACCGGCATATCGGGGTCGTGTTCGGACAAAGAAGTCAACTGTGGTGGGATCTTCCCGTCATCGATTCCTTTGATCTGCATCGTCATATTTACAAAATCCCTTTACCTTTATATAAGGAAAACTTCGATAAGTACGTCGAGCTTCTGGGCATGGAGACGTTTATTTCCCAGCCTGTGCGCCAATTGAGTTTAGGGCAGCGCATGCGTGCCGAAATCGCCATTTCGCTTTTGCATGAGCCCGACATTTTATTCCTGGACGAGCCTACGATTGGGCTGGACATCCTCGCGAAAGACCGGATCCGGGAGTTTCTGCGAACGATCAATCAGGAAAAGAAAGTCACGATCATTCTGACGACCCACGATATGAAAGATATCGAGGAAATCTGTCCCCGATTGCTCATTCTGAACAAAGGCAAACTGGTTTATGACGGAGAGGTCAAACATTTGAAGGATCAGCAAGATGTCGGGAAAAGAGTGACCATTGAATTCGCGGATGCCGTCCCCCCTGTTACAATTCCCGAGGCTCAGCTGATGAAGGATGAGGGAAAACGCAAGCAATATCAGTTCTCTCGTGATGCTTCCGTGTTTGAGCATCTCAGCAAACTGGCTTCCCGATACCCGATCGTCGACGTGAAAATGCATGAGAACGATATTGAAGATGTCATTCGTTCCTTATATCAACACCTGGACGATGAAGATTCCCGCGATTTGTCGGAGAAGAAGGTGGCCCGCATATGATGGCCTATTTCTCCCAAGCCATGAAATCATTTTCCAGAAGTATGGCATATCGTGCTGAAGTATGGATACAAATTGGCGGGAACATCCTTTTTTTGTTCATCCAAATCTCGATCTGGAAAGCTTTGCTTGGTCATTCCATGACGAACGGTGTTGGCATTCAGGAAATGGTCACGTATTCGATCTTGAATACAAGTCTATCGATTATTTTAATGACGCATGTATATAACCAGGTGGACGAGAGTTTAAGGACGGGGGGAATTTTGATGCATCTCGTAAAACCCCTTCGCTACCCTCTCTTCTTGTTTGCCGATGAAGCGGGGAAAAACATGTACAGTCTCCTTTTTGAATTGATCCCGACTTTGCTTGTTGGCGCTCTGCTCTTCGGCTTACAACCGATATCCGAGAGCGATCATATCATTCCGTTCGCGCTCAGTGTCATCATCGCCATGTTCATCTCGTTTGGGATCGGCTATCTGATTGCGCTCATCGCGTTTTGGTTTATGACCACGTTTGCGTTAAGGTGGACGGTGGAAGGGCTGATCAAAGTTTTTTCGGGTTCATTGATTCCGCTGTGGTTCTTCCCTCCGGTATGGATCGACGTGGCCCATATGCTGCCCTTCAAATTCCTGGGATTTGTTCCTGCGGCCATTTATATGGGGAAAATGTCTTCAACGGAAATCTATGAAAATCTCGCGATTGGACTCTTTTGGATTGTGCTTCTTTATGGATTGGGATCGCTGCTATGGTGGAAGGCTTTGCGACGTCTGGCCATTCAAGGCGGATAATCGACTATGGAAAATAAAGAAGGGATCCTATGAGCTTGCCGTTGTTTTTACGCTTCGTTCTGTACAAGTATAAATCGATCATGGAATATCGCGGGGCTTTTTTGGTCGGAGTATGGGGACAAGGATTGGGATATCTCGCGGATTTTGTGGTGCTTCGGCTGTTGGTGCAAAAATTTCAGACGATTAACGGATGGGAATGGCCGGAAATTGCTTTGCTTGTCAGCATCAATGTATTAACCTATGCGATGGGCGCAACATTTTTTTACCATATGACCAACTTTGACTCCCTGGTCATCAGCGGAGGGTTCGACCGCTATTTGACCTCGCCGCTTCCGCCGCTGATCCATCTGTGCGCCAACCAATTCAATATTGGTTATATTGCGCACTACATCGTCGCGGGTTCGTTTTTCATTTGGTCGTTGGTTCAGTTGCAAGCGGATTGGACCGTCGGCACCCTCTTCTTCCTCATCGTGATTTTAATAAGCGGCGGATTGATGCATGCGGCGGCATTCATTTTTTTGGGAAGTTGGGCTTTTATTTTTACGAGATCCCGGTTTCTGTTTACGTTGTACGGGGCTTTGCGCAATTTTACGTCCTACCCGCTGTCTATTTATGGGTTTTTTATTCAAACATTGTTGACTTTCGGCATTCCGTTTGCTTTCATCAATTATTACCCTTCGGCCGTCATTCTTTCGAAGGAAGAGGGGATCTTTCCCGTGTGGTTAGGCTTTCTCGCCCCGTTCGTTGCCCTTGTTTGTTTCGCGCTTGCGCTGAGGATGTGGGGATATGGAGTCAAAAGATATCAAAGCGCCGGCGGATGATCTCAAGGAGAAGCGGCGCTTCGGCTGCGCCTAGAACGAGCGGCGGAAACGGAAACCGCGGGATGGAAAGAAGAGAAATTCTTCTTGGGGAATCCGCCGATCTGATCCGTCCGAAGTCCGAAGTTGCCGTTTCCCTACGGAGGCGACACAGGCGCCTGTGAAATACAGGCGCCTGTGTCCCCAGCTTAAATCCCGCTCATGCACACCTTTTTGACTTCATGCAAATACCTTTGCAGCTCCGGCGGGTCGGAGATGCGTTTCAGGAGGGGACTGCCGAGAAACACGCCGTCCGCACCCGCCTGTTTGACCATGCGGACGTCTTCGAACGTCGCAACTCCTACGCCGCAATAAATGTCCCGCTGCGCAGCCTCTTCTTTCAAAAACCGGATGCACGCCTCCAGCGTCTCGAATCCCGGCTTGACCTCCGCCGCCGGCTTCGCCTGCAAATAAATGAAGCCGTTGGAATCGACGGCGGCGCCCACTTCCTCGTCGGGCAAATGGAACGGCACATAACAGGTAACCTCCAGGCCGTTGCGCATCATTTCCTTCTTGATCCGCCCGTCTTTTTCCCCGACGAGAATGAGCCGGTCGATGCCCTGCGCCCGGCAAAAGCCCATGAACTTCTCTTCACCGAGTTCGACCACGCTGTGATCATAGACCAACAAAATCAACGGGATGTCGGGATGCTTCTGTCTGATGCGCACAATCGTTTCGAAATACCGCTCGGGATCGGAGCAGTTTTGCAGCGCCGCGGCCATGCTGGAGCGGACGGTCTCGCTGTCGAGATAGGCGTTGTCCGTCGGCCAGCCGACTTCGATCATGTCGCAGCCGCCCGCCGCGTACATGTCAGCCAGCGCCAGACTGTCGTCCAACGTAGGATACCCCAGCGGCAAAAAACAGATCATCTTGAAACTCATTCGGACGTACCCCAATCGTTCCCGTAATAGACCGTTCTGAACAAGGCGATCAATTCTTCCACTTCGGGAATGACCGGGTTCGTTTTCGTGCAGCCGTCCGCCTTGGCCGTTTCCGCCAACGTCCGGATATGTTTCTCGAACGATTCGTCCTGGCCGATCACCGATCGGAAGTTGTCCGGAATGTTCAGTTGCCGGTTCAGTTCTTTCACATAATCCAGGAATGATTCCCTGCCGACCAGCCGCGCCAAGGCCGCGTATCGGCTGCGCGCCCGCTCATCCCGCATGTTGAATTCGATCACATACGGCAGCAAAATGCCGTTTGACAATCCGTGATCGACTCCATACCTTCCGCCAAACGTATGGGCCATACTGTGGACAATGCCAAGCGACACGTTGGTGAACGCCATACCGGCCATCGCCGAAGCAAGCTGCATCTTTTCCCTGGCGACCAGATCGTTTCCATTCTTGTACGCCTGCGGCAAATATTCGGCAATCCATCGGATCGCCTTCTCCGCGAGCGTATCGGAAAAATCGTTCGCCCGCGTCGACACGTACGCTTCCACCGCGTGCGTCAGCGCGTCGATCCCGGTGTACGCTGTCACATGGGGAGGCATCGACGCGGTAATTCCCGGTTCGAGCAGCGCGACATCCGGAAACATCTCCATATTGCCGATGCCGATTTTGACTTTTCTCTCCGGATCCGTGATGACGATGGAACGGCTCACTTCGCTGGCCGATCCGCTGGTGGACGGAATGCAAATCATGCGCGCTTTGTTGCGCAGCCGCGGAAACGTGTTCGGCGGCAGCAAATCTTCCGGTTTCGAAAGATGCGGATGCTCATAAAACACCCACATCGCTTTGGCGGCGTCCATGGCGGAACCTCCGCCTAGTCCGACGATCCAGTCCGGATGAAAGCGCAGCATCGCCTCCGCGCCTCTACGGATCGTATCGATGCTCGGATCCGGCTCCACGCCGCGAAACACTTCCACTTCCAATCCCGCTTCACGAAGGTTGTCGCGAACAATTTGCAAATATCCATTCCGTTCGACCGATCCGCCACTGATGACGATCATCGCGCGGTTTCCCTCGATCGTTTTCAAATAATCCAGCGCGCCTTTCCCGAATACGAGAAAGTCGCCGGTCAATCTCATCGGTCTCATCAACATGGTTTCTCTCACCCCGTCGTCTCTAGGCTTTGATTTGACTCAACAGTTCCCGGACTTTCTCGTAATTGACGCGATGCGGGAATTCCGCGTCCTTCAGACTCGAGCCGACAATCGCCCCGTCGGCGACCGCAAGCTGCTCCTTGATGTTGCTCGATTTGACCCCGCTGCCGATGATGACGGGGCAGCGGACGGCCTGCTTCACCCGCCGCACCGTCTCCAGCGGCGTTTCTCTACCCGTCTGGGCGCCGGTGACGATGACCGCGTCAGCGCCGCAGCTTTCCGCCACCGCCGCGGACTCTTCAATCGGAACATGGGGAAGCAGCATATGCGTATGCTTGACTTGAACGTCAGCCAAGATCGCGATATCCTCCGCCTGCAGTTGTTTCCGGTAGACTAGGGCGTCGGAACAGCACGGCTCGATGACGCCGGCGAAACATTCCACCGTATCGACGAATACCGCCAGCCGGACAAAATCGGCGCCGGCCGCTTTCGCCGAAGCCAGCGCACTGCGGTAGTCACAAAACGCGGCGTCGATGCCGACGGGCAGCTTCGTCCGCGACTTGATGACGGCCGATACCGCTGCCAGCGCCGTGGACTGCTCCAGGCTCAGCGTTTTTCCGTAGGGAACGTCTCCGAAATTTTCGACCAGCAGCGCGGAAACGCCCCCGCGTTCCAGCGTTTCGGCGTCCGCCAGCGCCTGTTCGTACACTTTGTCCATGTCCCCGTTGAACCCGGCGGAGCCGGGGAGGGGAAGCAGATGAACCATCCCGATCACGACATTCCCCTGCGGAAGCAAGGATTTCAGTGTCACCATCGGTCATTCCCCCTTGTCATAAATAACGATGCCGTCCAATACCACCTTGATCAAATCGTGTTCCGCCTTCACGCGGGCTTCATCTTTCAAATAGTCCTTCAAATTTTCCAACACAGTGGTCATCGTCACGACGCAGCCTTTGATGCCCATCAAATTGGCCAGGGTGAGCATGGCGCCGGACTCCATGTCGATGCCCCCGATATTGTATTTTTTCAGCGAACGGATCTTTTCGGCGACGGTGTTCTGCATTTGTCTGGAAAGGCGGGATTCCCTCATTTCGCTGTAAAAGCCGTCCATGCTGCAAATAATCGAGTTGTCGAATTGTCCGCCGTTGGCTTTCACGCTTTCGTTCATGCACCGCAGCACGTCGAAATCGCTGACCGCGGGGTAAGAGGCGTCTACGTATGTTTTGCTCGTCGATTCAAGCCTCATGCAGCCACGCGGAATAATGAACGTTCCCAGGTTATCTTTCAGGCCCATGACCGTCCCTAAGCGGACGGCCACTTCCATTCCGCACTCGTACATTTCCTCCATCGCGATCGCCGCCGAAGGGCCGCCGATCCCCGTGGAAGTGACCGTAATTCTTACGCCTTTGTAGTATCCCGTAAACGTGTTGAACTCCCGGTTATAGGCGATTTCCTCCGCGTTGTCCATCATTTCGGCGATTTTGCGCACACGGCCGGGATCTCCGGAAAATACGACATATTTACTAACGTTCTCTCTCTCCACTTGCAAATACAACGTCCGCATTCTAAACCACGCCCTGCACTAAAGTGCAGGGGATTTTATTGCGACTGAAAGTCGCTGTTCAGGCTAAAAGCCCGCTGAAGTCGCGTAACTCAAAGTTACATTCTACACTGAATGTGCACTGAAATGA
>Ga0207866_1000201_pt1 | contig 97375 bp, 94 predicted proteins | sample HigsolmetaAR203D_FD_184835 | JGI IMG/M metagenome (GOLD analysis project Ga0207866, IMG submission 184835) | Ionic liquid and high solid enriched microbial communities from the Joint BioEnergy Institute, USA - AR20-3-D (SPAdes) (version 2) ...
TAAGCCATTCAGTGGAAAGAGCGTATTTAGCTTCAGGAGAAGGCTGTTTATCAGTAGATAAACCGATTCCGGGCTATGTACCTCGATATGCAAGAGTGACTGTAAAAGGGTATGACTCGGAAGGAAATGAAATCAAATTACGGTTAAAAGGTCTACCGGCAATTGTTTTTCAGCATGAAATTGATCATCTTAACGGTATCATGTTTTACGATCATATTAATAAAGAAAATCCATTTGCACCTATTGACAATGCAGTAGCAATTACGCGCTGAAAAAATAAGATCAATCGTTACTGTTCAAATCAAAAGAAATTTCCGTTTAGAAAAACAGTCAAATTGTCAAAAGGCCAACCCTTTCCATGAAGACTTCGGATCATTTTTCATCCATAGCCAAAATGGAAAGGGTATAACCTTTTTTAGAGGTCGACGTCAGTCGCCGTTTGGGAAAGATGATTTAAATAAGCTGCAGCTTTTTTAATCCTTCATAAATTCCATCCTCAGCCACATCTTTCGTAACGATATCCGCTTGTTTTTTTACAGGAGGCAATGCATTTCCCATGGCAACGCCCGTGCCTACTGTTTGAAGCATTTCGATATCATTCAATCCATCACCGAACGCATAAACGTCTTCAATACGAAAGCCAAGCTTTGCGATCAACTTTTTAATCCCTTCCGCTTTAGAACCGCCTGCAGGTAGTACATCCACTGAATACTCATGCCAGCGGATAAAACGAAAGTCGGGAAAACGTTCTTCGTAATAAGCCTCCTCACCAGGTTCGCAAAACAATAGCGCCTGGTAGATATCATGATTTCGATAATAATGAGGACTGTATTCCGGATGTGAAAATTTCAATGTGCCCAAGCTTTCTTCTATATAGCGATGATGGTGTATATTCGACTTCATCGTTTTGTCAGTCATAAATACGAGCGGATGATTTCTGCCATTTGCCTCTTTTTCCAACCGTTCCATCTGGTCAACAGAAAAAGGCCGATGATAGATCACTTCGTTTTCAAACACAACATACTGGCCATTAAAACTGACAAAAGATTCGATTTCTAATTCTTCCCTTAAATTGGCAAACATAAACGGAGCCCGCCCGGTTGCTATCGCAGTGTACACCCCGCTTTGCTTTAACAACTGAATCGCTTTTTTCGTATTTTCGGGTAGTTTTTTTTCATGGTCCAACAATGTGCCGTCTATGTCAAAAAAGACTATTTTACTCATCACTCAAACTCCTCACATAGAATCATTACTTGATGGTTAAGGTAAACTACAAGCACCATTTTGTCAAATAGGTTAAATGTTCCAACACGGGCAATGCAAATTTTTCGGTCAATTCCATATACTATCAACAGTATATAAACCAATGTGGGAGAGACGTAAATGACAATGCTGGCCATCTTAAGGGCGGCTTTTCCTTTGGACAAGTTTGTAGTACAATAAAGGCAAGGGAGTGATCCACTATGTTAAAGAAGCTTAAAAAAAAGCTCCTAAAACAGTGGAAAGACCTATTACGCAAAAAGTCTATCGCTTAGTTTTTGGCACCGCCCTTCTCTTTTGGGAGGGCTATCTTTATGAACAGTTTTTTCATGGAACTTATTGGAAATGTTTTGGCGCTATGAAAATGCATGAAAAAGTTAATAACTTTTTATATAATAGAAAAAGTTACTAAAAACGGCAAAGGAGTGAGTACATTGATTTACAAAGTTTACTATCAAGAATCAAACACGGAGGTTCCAACTCGCGAAAATACAGTCGCTTTGTTTATAGAAGCAGACTCTGAAAGGGATGTACGCCAAAAATTAAAAGATCGCCCCATCAGTATCGAATATATTCAGCCGCTGGAAGGGGCCTATTTGGAATATGAAAAACAAAGAGAAGACTTCAAGGTGGAGAAATAGACATATATGAAATTTGTAAAAAATGATCAAGCAGCCGTTTTTGCCTTAGGAGGATTGGGCGAAATCGGAAAAAACACTTATGGCGTACAGTTTCAAGATGAAATCATCCTTATCGATGCCGGAATCAAATTCCCGGAAGACGAACTGCTGGGAATTGACTACGTCATTCCGGATTACAGCTATTTAGTCAAAAATGAAGATAAGATTAAAGGTTTATTTATTACCCACGGCCATGAAGATCACATCGGTGGCATCCCCTATCTTCTGCGGCAGGTCAATGTTCCGATTTACGGAGGAAAATTGGCTCTTGGTTTAATTCGAAATAAACTGGAAGAACATGGTCTATTAAGACAAGCGAAACTGCATGAAATTCGCGAAGATGACGTGATTAAATTTCGCAAAACGTCTGTCACCTTTTTCCGGACAACACACAGCATTCCGGATTCATACGGAATTGTTGTTAAAACGCCTCCCGGGAATATCGTTCATACGGGAGATTTCAAATTCGACTTTACTCCCGTCGGTGAACCTGCCAACTTAACCAAAATGGCGGAAATCGGAAAAGAAGGCGTTTTATGCCTGCTATCGGACAGCACAAACAGTGAAGTACCTGAATTTACAATGTCGGAACGGCGGGTAGGAGAAAGCATTGAGGCTATTTTCCGAAAAGTAAAAGGCCGGATTATTTTTGCCACATTCGCTTCAAATATTCACCGTCTCCAACAGGTAACTGAAGCAGCGGTTCAAAACGACAGGAAAATTGCCGTTTTTGGAAGAAGCATGGAATCGGCTATTGAAATCGGGCAAGAGCTTGGCTACATTCGCTGTCCGAAAGATACATTTGTTGACACTCAAACGCTTAATCGCCTGCCTGCCCATAAAGTCACCATACTTTGTACGGGAAGCCAAGGAGAGCCGATGGCTGCTCTTTCAAGAATCGCCAATGGAACCCATCGGCAAATTCAAATTCAGCCAGGAGATACGGTCGTATTCTCCTCTTCGCCAATACCGGGTAATACGATCAGCATTAACCGCACCATCAATTTGCTTTATCGAGCAGGTGCCGATGTGATTCACGGTTCCTTAAATAATATTCACACGTCCGGGCATGGCGGACAGGAGGAGCAAAAATTAATGCTCCGCCTTATAAAACCGAAATTTTTCATGCCGATCCACGGTGAATATCGGATGCAAAAAATGCATGCAAGACTGGCAATGGATTGTGGTATTCCGGAAGAAAATTGCTTCCTAATGGACAACGGTGATGTGTTGGCTCTTGGAAAAAATTCGGCAACGATCGCAGGAAAAATCCCTTCTGGCTCCATCTATATTGATGGAAGCGGAATCGGAGACATCGGAAATATCGTATTAAGAGATCGCCGAATTTTATCGGAAGAAGGTTTAGTCATTGTCGTTGTCAGCATCAATATGAAAGAATTTAAAATCGCTGCTGGACCTGACATCATCTCACGCGGATTCGTCTATATGCGGGAATCCGGTGATCTTATCAACGAAGCTCAAGCGATGATCACGAAGCATATCAACAAAATGTTGGAACGAAAAACTTCTCAATGGTCGGAAATAAAAAACGAAATTACCGACACCTTGGCACCGTTCTTATATGAAAAAACGAAACGGCGCCCAATGATCCTTCCAATTATTATGGAAGTTTAAAACAAGCAAAAACCTCCTTTGAAAAAAGGAGGTTTTTGCTTGTTTTAAAGGGCTCTGGACATTGTTCTGAGTCTCATTAAAAGCCACTACAACGATTCTTATGGATAGCATCCTTATGCAATCACTTTCATTTTTTCCCTCTTACATAATCCGCATCGAACAAAAAAAGTCTCATAAGCAAAACTAAAGACGGGATTAAAAGCAAAAGCCCGAATATAAAAGCAACCACTAATGAGGTCCCCATTGCCGGATTGGTCACATTTTCATGCACGGTGATAAAAGGATATAAAATATACGGTAAATGTGAGACTCCATATCCAAAAAAGGCAAAGAAAAATTGCAGCATAACGAAAATAAATGCAGTGCCAAATCGTTTTTGACGGTAGATAAAATAAACAGCTGTCATAAAGCAAATTAACGATAAGGCAAACATCCACCAATAATCAAGAGCTCTGTCATAATGAACAGGATTATGGACTTTAAGACCCCAAAATACGAGTAAGCTTGCTAAAATAGTCGGAGGGCTCCAAAAGAGAGCAAACTTTCTCAACAACGTTCTTGCCTTAAGGTCATTCGCCCGGTCGGCATAGTAAGTCAAAAATGCAGCACTGATAAAAAGAACGGAAACAATGGCTAAAAAGACAACGCTCCATGAATACGGGCTGGCAAACAGCTTATTGGCCAAAAAATGCACTTTATGATCCTTCACCTCTATAAATCCGCCTTCTGAAATAGTCAACGTCGTCGATAAAGCGGCTGGAGACAACAAGCCGGTTGCACCGTATAAAAATGAATAAACGAGGCTTCTTCGCGAACCATAATTTCCAAAAGCATAAAAAGAACCTCGAATCGCCAACAAAAGAATCGCAATGCTGCCCGGAATCAACAGAGCGGTGCCATAATAATAGGCTGCCGCCGGGAAAAATCCGACTAAGCCGACAAAGAAAAATACAAAGAAAACGTTTGTCACTTCCCAAACCGGCGATAAATAACGGCTAATGAGTGTATTCATGACATGTTCCTGCTTTGTAATTTTTCCATAGAAATCAAAAAACCCTGCTCCAAAATCAACGGAAGCCACTATTAAATATCCATATAAAAACGTCCATAAAACAGTGATTCCAACGATTTCTAGGCTCATTGCTCATCCTCCTTTCCAAATTCCCTTCTACTTGCATACATAAGTCTGGATGATGAAATGTTGAATGTAACACTTTCATTCTGATAGTCCTTTAAAAGGAGTAAACACACCGCATTCTCCCTTCACATTTGCCTCTTAGTATAGACTTTGTCGATCAGCTGTCCTTTTCGGAAACAATCAAACTCCAACGCTGAAACTATTTCGGATCTACATAAGGGAATCGCCGTTCCAATTCCACTTCTGCCGGATTATTTTTAAACATTTTACTCAGGACAAAACAGCACATAATGGTCAAAATGAAATACAAAATCGCAAACAATGTAAATGCCAGACCCACTCCATTTCCTTTTGTGGCCGCATCTGCCACTTTCATATAGCCTCTTAAAATCCACGGCTGCCGACCTACTTCATCTAACATCCATCCTAGTTCGATGGCCAGCACCGCCAACGGACCGGAAGCCACGATCGCCCACAACAGCCATTTGTTCCACTCTTTTTTCTTAAAGGCCCATAAGAGAATATATAGAGCAGAAACAGCTGTAAGAAAAACACCAATTGCAACCATCAAATCGAACATATAATGGATAATCAGCGGCGGTCTTTCATCTTTCGGAAAATCATTCAACCCAATTACTTTCGTATCAACAGAATTTCCGGACAAAAAACTTAACATCTTTGGAACGCGAATTTCATAATGGACATCATGATGGCGATCCAATGAACCAAACATGATTAAATCGGCACCTGTTTCCGTATTAAAATGCCATTCTGCCGCCGCCAATTTTTCAGGCTGCCGGTGCGCTAAAAATTTAGCCGATAAATCTCCCGCCAACGCCGTAAAAATAGAGAAAACAAGCGTGCATACCATAGTCATCCGCAGCGCCTTCTTTTCATATTCCCCCCTTCTTCCTCGCAAAATAGCAAAAGCGCTGATTGCGGCTAAAATCGCTGCGCATGTAACATAACCGGACGATATCACATGCAGTACTTTGGAAGGTGTAGCAGGGTTAAACATCGCTTCGATCGGATTAATATTCACCGTTTTTCCGTTTTTTAATTCAAATCCTTGCGGTGTATTCATAAATGAATTTACAGTCGTGATAAAAAGTGCCGAAGAAGAAGATCCCACCATCACCGGTATGGAGAGCAGCCAGTGATAAATACGGTTTTTAAAGCGATCCCAAGTGTAAAGATAAATACCTAGAAAGATCGCTTCAAAAAAGAAAGCGAACGTTTCCATAAACAGTGGAAGTGCTATCACCTGGCCGGCAACTTCCATAAATGAAGGCCATAGCATGGATAATTGCAAGCCTATAGCCGTACCTGTCACAACGCCAACGGCAACAGAGATCGTAAATCCTCTCGCCCAACGGCGCGCGAGCAGCAAAAAGTGAGGATCCTTTCGTTTGATTCCGATTAACTCGGCTAAGGAAATCATCACAGGCACGCCCACGCCTAACGTTGCAAAGATAATGTGAAAAGAAAGCGTCATTCCTGTTAATAAACGGCTCAACATGACGTTATCAAATTCCACTTTGACCCCTCCCTACTACATGTATGGCAATCTTACCAGCCAGATTGCCATACAATCATTTTCATCATGTTGGAAATTCATTTTCCATACGATCCGCTTTCTTTTATATCTTTCCCAAATAAGCTTAAGCAAACCATAAAATCATACTGTGATGAGAAAAACTCCCTTTTCTGTTGACAAAGAGAGCAAACAAAAATACATTCAAAATTCATAATAAAAACCGATCTAGTAAGATCGGTTCCATGTGTCGATGTATTTTTATTGCCATATATATGAATTACTATTCTAAATATTCAGTCTAAAAAATAATCAGGTTGTCGGCTATATCGACGACAACCTGATTAAAATTTTTGAGTGCAAGTACAGAACAACTGTCGCTAAATGCCCGATTGGTTCTATTGACCTCAGTGAAGATGAAACTTTACATTAATGATCATAGCTTCACTTTATTCGCTTTTTTCGGATTCTTCCAATACGCGATTCACGCGTTTTTCAAGCATTTTCATCCCACTTCCGCCAGCTTGGAAATGACGGAGTTTTCCTTCTTTATCGAATACATAATAAGCCGGTACGTATTGGTTTTGAAATGCATCTGTCAATTTATGTTCGTTATCAACAAAAATAGGCTGTGTAATTCCATGTTGTTCAGCCACTTCCTTAATTTGATCGATATCCAAATCTTTCTCGGAACGAGGCATATGGACAGCCACAACGTTTAATTTATCTTTATAGCGGTCACGGAATTCGTTTACTTGGGGCATGGCTTCTTTACAAATATGACAGCTTACAGACCAAAAATGAATTAAAGTAGGTTTTTCACCTACAAGTTGGTCTCTTGACACCTGTCCGTTGAGCCAAGTCGTTGCACCGGTTAATTCCGGCATCGGTTCACGCAATTTCATGGATATATTCCTCCTTATTCATTTTGAAAAAAGGCCTAACGACTTCGGTTAGGCCTCCTTCCAATCACGATCCTGCTTCCCATTTGCCAATCATTCCTCTTACTTAGAAACCCCGGCTGTCGTTTCCAATCTACCGGAAGAATTCAAGCTAGAGAGATGTTCAGACGAATGGGGAAAGCTGGATATACTCTCTTATAAGCTAATCGAAAGCTAAGCTTATTTTACTTCCAAAGTAGCTTGACCTGGTTTCCAGTTTGCAGGGCACAATCCACCCGTTTGAAGTGCTTGAAGCACACGGAGTACTTCATCGACGTCACGGCCGATATTGTTATGATGAACTACTTGATATTGAAGTTCACCTTCAGGATTGATGATGAAGAGACCGCGAAGAGCGACACCTTCTTCTTCGATTAGAACACCATAATCACGAGCTACTTTATGGTTATGGTCAGCTGCAAGTGGGTATTTGATTTCTCCAATTCCGTTTTCGGAACGGTCAGTATTGATCCAAGCTAAGTGGGTATGAACGGTATCAGTAGAAGCACCGATTACAACAGCATCCAGATCTTCAAATTCATCATAGCGGTCAGAAATGGCTGTAATTTCTGTTGGGCAAACAAATGTGAAGTCCATTGGGTAGAAGAATAAAACAGTCCATTTGCCATTTTTCATGTTTTCTTCCAAGCTAACTTTTCCAAATTCTTTGTTTGGCAATACTGCTTCCATTTCAAAACGCGGAGCTTGCTTCCCTACTAAACGTTCTGCCATGATACAGATCCCTCCATTTGATTTTAATATATAGTTTATTGAGAAAGTAACGAAGATATTCTCAATTACTTTCTCCTGATTACACTTGTCATTATAATAAATAATACATTGCTAGTCAATTAAAATAAGTATAAAAAAGAAATAATTTTAATCAGAAGAAATTCTCCTTTTTTATTGTGTCCCATTAAAAGGAAAACTACTACGATTGGAATTGATTACTATTTTCATTTTAAGTTTACCATGTTTTTTTAGCGGAACAAAATATTATGCCTTTCATATCAAAAGAACCTTTTTTAACCATCATGATACGGAAGCACTTCTGTATAAACTTGAAAATGGAATGTTAAAAATACGCCTTCATTTAATAGAAAAAGGCGGCGCTGCCAACAGCAGACGCACGCCCTATTGCAAATCCGTTCCATTCGTTTTTATGATCCGTCGAATTTCATTCGCGGTTTGACAAACTGGTCAAGTAAGAGGCGACAGCTTGAATACCGGTTTCAATCGCCTTTTCATCAGGATTTAACTTAGAATGGTGAAGTCCATAAGGCGAACCAACTCCCAACCAAAACATAAACCCGGGAATTTCTTTCAGCATATAGCCAAAATCTTCACCTGTCATCGCTTCACGACAAGGAACAAATGTGATATCCTCTTGCTTTTCCAAGAAACGAATAAAATCGCTGGTCAGCTCAGGATCATTGTTCACTTGATAATAACGACAACCATAATCTATCGATGCCTCGCAATCAAACGCAATCTCGATGCCATGCAGAATCGCTTCAATCCGTTCTTTTACTTTTTCCATCGCTTCCGGAGAAAGGGTGCGAATGGTTCCTTCCAATCGAGCCGTTTCAGCAATAGCGTTTTGAACGGTGCCGGCAGTCATTTTCCCTATGGTAACGACAGCGCTGTCAAGCGGATCTACATTTCTAGATACGATCGATTGCAGCTGTGTGACAAGATGGGCTGACGCTATCACCATATCCTTTGTTTTATGAGGATAGGCAGCATGCCCCCCTTTTCCTTTTAAATCAATATACAATTCCGACGTATTGGCAAATAGCAGTCCTTCTTTAAGCGCAATCGTACCGGCCGGATATTCGGGGGCTATATGAAGGGCAAAAATCATGTCGGGTCTCCACTTTTTCATTTGTTCGCTCTCCATCATCGGCAAAGCCCCGCCCGGTCCTTCTTCAGCAGGCTGAAACAGAAAAACAAGATCATCACGGACAGGATGATGAACGAAATGCGTTAACACACCAAGGGCAATACTCATATGAACGTCATGACCGCAAGCATGCATACGCCCTGGATGTGTGGATCGAAAAGGCAAACCCGTTTCTTCCTCGATGGGGAGCCCGTCCATATCCGTTCGATAGCCAATCGTTTTTTCAGGTTTTAATCCTTTTATTTTTACAAAAATTCCGGTTCTCCATGTTTCTATTTCCATTCGTTCTTGCGGTAATGTTTGAAGATACTCAAGCAAATATTTCTGCGTTTTTACTTCTTGAAAACCAAGCTCTGGAATTTGGTGTAAATCACGGCGTATTTGAATAAACTGGCTGATAGCCATGCGATTTCTCCCTTTCTTTCCTTTTTTCCGTAAACGGCGGAACGTAGAAAGTTCATCCGCTTCCTTTAATGAAAAACTACAAACAAGCGTGGATGTTGGCATCCACGCTGATTCACATTATAAATTCCGAAGTTCCTGCATAATTTCTGTTTTGGATTTTGTCTTTTCATCAATTTCTTTGATCACTCTTGCAGGAGCACCAGCCACCACCGTATTAGGCGGAACATCTTTTGTTACGATCGCACCGGCTGCTACGACCGAACCTTTTCCGACAGTTACACCCTCCAAAATAACCGCATTAGCGCCAACAAGCACATCATCTTCAATAATGACAGGTTTTGCAGAAGGAGGTTCAATTACACCTGCAAGAACGGCACCTGCTCCTATATGGCAGTTTTTCCCGACAGTCGCACGTCCTCCAAGAACCGCATTCATATCAATCATCGTTCCTTCGCCGATAACGGAGCCAATATTAATGACGGCACCCATCATGATGACGGCCCCATCGCCGATTTCCACTTGATCGCGGATAATGGCACCAGGTTCGATACGTGCATTGATTCCTTTTAAATCAATTAGAGGCAAAGCAGAATTGCGGCGATCATTTTCGATTACATAATCGTCAATGCGATCTTCATTGTTTTGAATCGCTTGTGAAATTTCCGCCCATTCGCCGAACACTACACCTGTATTGCCGTTAATAAAGGTTTTGGCAGAAGGACCAAAGTCGATTCCATCTAAATTTCCTTTTATATAAACTTTTACTGGTGTAGATTTTTTGCTGTTGCTGATAAATGAAATGATCTCATGTGCGTCCAACATTTTCATAAAAAAACTCTTCCTCCTTGTCCATATTTGGCAAACCACTCAATATGTATTTTTTGCAGCGGTTGAACACAAACCGCCGTAAAAGCAGATGAACGTTTGATACTACTTTAGCAAAGGAAAGTCCTTAGTACAAGAGATTTTATTCAAAACTTGTCGACTGCTCTGCCAAATAATCATTGACTACTTCCACAAAAGCCTCCACCTGTCTTAGTTCAAAGGCGGAATCATATCCCATTAGCCAAGTATCCCTCGCCATTGGCAGCCCATGTTCATCGTGAAGAGGAATTTTATAAAAATCTGATTCCCACTGATGAAGCGTGATCGCAGGGAGAATCGCATAGCCGATCCCGTTAAACGTCATCTGCTTGCACGTTTCGATTTGGTCGACAATAATCGTTCGTTTTGGGGCCATTTGAAACTGACGATGCCACCAATTCTGGATTTCTTGATAATAGTTGGAGTCGCTTTTAAATTGGATAAACGGCCTGTCGGTTTCCAATACTTCTTCGACTCGGCGAATTTCCTTGTCAACCAGGTAAAGCCTGTCCTTGAATAAATGAATTTTTCGGCTTTTCCAATCGGGTGTACCGCGAAGGATGCCTATATGCACTTCTCCTTCATAAAGCGCCTTCGCTATTTCGCTGCTCCATCCCGTCATCAACGAAATCTTGGCATGAGGATACTTTTCGACAAATTGCTTTAATACTTTCGGAAGCCAATTTTGCCCTACAATGGAGGCACAGGCAATTTTTAGCGTACCATGTACTTCCGATTCAAATGAATGAATTTTTTCCAGCACTTTTTCTTTTCGTTCCAGAATTTCGTTTGCAAAATCCACCACCAATTCCCCGGCAGGTGTCAAAGTCAATCCTTTTGGGGAACGGTTGAACAACCTTGTTCCCCATTCTTTTTCAATGTTCTGCAAACGCTGAGAAAGAGCGGGCTGAGATACAAACAGCCGTTCAGCCGCTTTTCGCATATTCATTTCTTGAGCCAGAACAGATAATAGTTGAAACTCCGAAAAAGACATGACCTATTTCCCTTCTGTTCGTTCTATTTCGCAAGAAATTTTCGCTATTCTTTTTTAGGCAAAAACATCACCAAAACAAAAGAGAGAAGACCGCAGAAAAAGACAACCAAAAATACAGTATGCAAGGAAGCGGACAAACCGTTTCTCAGAACGGAGACTAAACTAGACGGAATCCGGCTATTCCCGCCGTTGCCAAGCAAAGAATTAATTGAATTGATAGAAGCATATTGAGAATCTGTACGGTGTTCCAAATAACGTTGGAGGCGGCTGTTTAAAATCCCCCCCAGCAAAGCAGCACCGACTGTATTTCCAAGATTTCTCATAAACATATTGGTAGCTGTGGCGATCCCTCTTTGCTGCCATTCAACCGTGCTTTGAATGGATACAATGAAAGCGGTGGATGTTAATCCCATCCCCACTCCGACGAAAAACGAAGAGACAGCCGCCCATAACGGACCTGAGGACGATTTCATAAAAACAAAAAACAATCCACCGATAACAAGAAAGATCCCTCCGAGCAGCGAAGTATATCGGTACCCAATTTTTAATAATAATCTTCCGGATACGGTAGAAGCAATCGGCCAACCAATGGACATGGCCGTCAAGGCAAATCCGGCAATGGTGGCATTTTCTCCCATCACACCTTGTACATACGTTGGAAGAAAAGAACTAATGCCGATCAGCATCACTCCCGTTATAAAGGAAACCACATTCGCAATAGCAATAGAAGGGACCTTCCAAATGGCAAACGGAACGAGAGGCTCTTTTGCCCGCTTTTCCTGCCAAATAAATAAGCCCAAAAAAAGGACTATTCCAATCCATATTCCGACGCTGGCATTTGAAAGCCACCCAATATTCACTCCGCCTTCCACTAACAAAAACATAAAAGAGGAGATAGCAATTGTAAAGAAAATCGCCCCTAAGTAATCAATTTCGGCATTTTTCTTCTCTAAATGTTCATGAAAAAACAGCCAAATGCCAAGAAGCGAAAGCAGTCCCAAAGGTATGTTCATCCAAAAAACAAAATGCCAGCTGACATATTCCACCAATATTCCGCCGACAGCGGGACCGACAATGGCCGAAATGCCCCAAACACTGGATAAATATCCTTGTACTTTAGCTCTTTCTTCTTTCGTATAAATATCGCCAATAATCGTATTCGCTATTGGCATGACGGCCCCTGCTCCAATACCTTGAATAAAGCGATACAAAATAAGCTGTCCCATCGACTGTGCAAACCCGCATAAAGTCGATCCAATTAAAAATAAAATGATTCCTATCGAAATGATTGGTTTACGACCTAACAGATCGGATAATTTTCCATAAATAAGAACTGTGACCGAATTCATAAGCAGATAAGCAGAAAACACCCAGCCATAGAGGGAGAATCCTCCAAGATCAGAGACAATGTCAGGCATTGCCGTTGAGACGATCGTCGATTCAACGGCACCCATGAACATCGCCAGCATAACAGCCGCAAGAACATAAGGCCGTTTTGTTTGCTTCAAACCGGAAACAGATGCTTCGCTATCCATCATCTACAACACCTCTTTTCAATCGCGAATTCCCATTCATTATTTCAATCTTCCTGAAATGAAAATGCAGCCCTATTAAACGGGGATTGGATATTTGCCAAAAAGAGAGATGCTCCCAATACCGGGAGCAGCCCTTAAAAATGATTTAATTGATCCACGTGGCGGTTTAATTGCTTTAATATGATTCTCCTCGTTAAAATGCCTTCAAAATATCCACTGTCATCCACTGCGCAAAGAAAAGGATGATCAATCAATAATCCAAGCGCCTTTTTAAAGCGATCATCAGATTTTAACGTAGGGATTTTAGAATTATATACATCTTTTACCTTTAATTGTTCGAGTCTTTCAAATTCAATCCGTTCAAGACCGAGGATTGCTTCTGTGATCATTGGAGAACTGATAAGCCCATGCAAACGAAATTGAGGATCAAGGACAGGAATTGCGGTATAACCGCTTTTTGTCAGAACTAGAAGAGCATGTTCCAAGCTGTTTTCTAACTGTACATGGGCTACTTTTTCAGAAGGAATTAAGAAATCCGAAATCTTTGTTTCTAAAAATTTTTCGCTTTGGAAAGAAATCATTCCATCTCCTCCAGATAAAATTACCGCTTTATGTAAGCGCTTGATTTCTTTTTACATTTTACCATATACCCGAATTTCTTGCTCCTAAAACACCTTGGAAAATATAAAAAAGGAATAAGCCCTTCTAAGTTCAGCAAACAAAGCGCTTAAAGGACTTTATCAGTTCCGCTGCCGAAAGAACTTGACGCTCTTGCCAAACAGCTATGACCGATCCGTCGGCTTTTTAGAAGATTGATCAGACAAAATTTTACGGATTTCCGTCAATTCCTTTCTTGTTCCTGCGAGCTCCGCAGACATCAGCAGCAAAAAGAAAAGTTGGATGATTATCAAAACAATGATAAAGGTCACCGGTTTCACCCGCACTCGTTATTTATATTTTGAATTTCTGTCATTATACCAGAAATTGATTCTTATCTACAGTATTTTGACATGAAAAATCCCCTATTGAGACCAAATCCTCAACAAGGGAACTCGATTATTGCTGCCGTTCTTCCTGAAGTAAATCAAAAATTTCAATGGCGGTCATATCGATGTCATCAAACGGATACTTTTTGGATTTACCGTCTTGATCGAACACTTCTAACTCAAACGTATCTTTATTTGGGAAATATTTAACTTGGCAAATGGTTTTACCGTTCAGTTCAAACAGCCGTTGCTGGACCTCTCCTGTGTCGCTTCCTTCTTGCAATGACTTGAGTCGTTGAATAATGCCGAGCAATTGTGACATACGCTAGGATTCCCCTTTCTAAATAAATGGTCTACTTCCGCCCGTACAAATTAGTGTAGAAAAAAAGAAACAAGAGAAATATACCATACATCTTTTAAGCCGCCAACTATTTTATTTTTTTCAAATTTTTTTTAGCCTCTGCTAACATGAAGGAAGCATAAACATCTTCTTGTGTACAGTTTCAAGAAATGGAAACACATCTTGCAAAAGAAATACAAGATAAGCAAAGATAGAATCGATCCAAGCGAAAATTTTCCTCTCTTTTCTTATTGAAGAAATAGATGTAAAGGATAACATGTTCTGATATTGTCTACACGATTTTCTATCACTAGTCACAATGGCCCGTTTTTCTTTATTCACGATTCTGAACGAGGTCTGTTCCTTCTATAAATAGCCATAAATGACCGCCTCATAAAATATATAAAAAAGCACAAGACCTGTTCCGATCACTACGGTCCATATAACAGGGTTTCGAATATAGGGATGATCTTGAACAGCTTTTGGGATCGCAGAATCGTATGTTCGTTTCAGTTTTTGCTCTTGTATGATCAGAATCGTGTATAAAAGAGATCCGGAAACCACTACAACGCCCGCCAATGTTAAAATCCACATAAAAAAACTCATATTCAGCACCTCTAGCCTTATATTGTGTATAGTTAATATGTCCAGGTGCTGAATGAGCTATTCGAACCTATTTTAATAAAGAAGACCATCATGCTCGTATAAATAATCGTACGTAATGTCCATAAATAAATATTCATGATCATTGACTGGATAGGAGAACGTGCGGATTATTTCCCCCGTTTCAAGATCAGAATACAAATCTGATAAAAGACCGGTACGGTTTTTGCGCATGCGGAGAATGTTTTCCAGAAAGTAGGGACGCCAGCTCCAGTTTTTATTTAAATACTCCGGCTGTACAATCCACTCCCCATCCTTTTTCAACAAGTTCGGCGTCACTTCAAATCCGTTTTCATCACATATGTAGAAACGAAAACACATCGGATCAAAATAAGCAGCCAGTTCTTTGAGCAGTTCAATCCTCGAATCCGTTTGTTTCCTTAATTTCGGCAAAAGTGTTTGCAAATCGTTTTGTATGGATTCCGCCTGAAGATATACTTTTTCCAGCATGCGCTTTTCATGAAGAATAAATTCTTGGAATTTTCTCCTCAATTTCTCCTTAAGAACATCGCAAGGCAAAAAACCGGGTATTGGCTCTTGCAAGTAGCAGCCTTGATAATACCGGCCTCCATGTTTCCACGCATATTGAAGCTGAAATTCGATTTCAATTTTTTCAAAAAGCAGAGAAGCGCCGATTTTTCTTGCTAATATCGACAAAGAGTGAAGAATGTCTTTGTATGCCCGGTTTCCGGCATCATGTCGAAGAGCTTGCAAGCTGACTTTTAATATATCCGGATCAGAACCGGTAAACTTATGAATATTGACATTCTCTTCCCCAATATGATCAATCGCAATTTGTATGCCAAATGTTTTATAGTATTGTAATAGATGTTCAAGATCACTCGTATATTTTTTTTCCGAAATCTCAAGCACAATTTTATGTAGATCAAGACCCGTTTCTTTGTACCCGAGCAATATATTGAGAAATTCTTCTTCTTTGTCCATCATCAGTAAACGAGCATCCCTGTTGATAAACAGATGTCCTTCCGCTTCTTCCTCCATAAAACGATTGAGCGCCTGCCTTAAGATGTGATTATCCGCCTCTAACCGAAATTCATCCGGCACTTCCTCATCTTCAAAGAAATCTCCTAAACTTACCGGTCCATTTTCCCCTAAATATCTTCCCAACACCTCGTACCCAATGATGCTATGTTCATCTGCGCTAAAGATCGGTTGAAAGTAAGGAACTACTCTATCTAAATTCGCCATAATTTCCAATGCGTCCATAAACAAGCCCCCATCAGCAAAAATCTTGTTTCCGTCTTTTATTTAGAATAGGCCAAACGGCTTTTCCTAGGCGCATATTCAGCAAAAGTATGAACATAGGGAAAAATTCCTTGTCCCGTTTCAAAAATGTGCTATATTCTGCTTTATTAGCCGGAAAAATCGCTCGATTCAAAATACTTGAGGTTGTCGAATCATTCAAAAGTTCGCTAATTCTACCAATCATCCGCTTCTTACGAACTTTCTCTTAACAAAAAATTTAAAAATCTCAATTATATTATATGAAAAAAAGCGGGTTCCCGCCAGAATGACCCCCAATGATCCTCGTCCTTTTTCATTATTTATAAAAAAACGCTGATAAGAGAAAAATTCCGCCGAAGCGGAATTTAGAGGTTTTCATTTATTAATCTTTCATTTAATTTATTTAATGTTTGAATGATCGTCTTCTTTTTATTATACCCTTTCATATTGATGGTATATTCATGATACTGGGCAAACACCTGTCCCCAGCTTCCGGGAGCATCAAATCCATAGATAAACACCCGTATCATTCCTTTTTTAGAAGGAAGGAAAAACATTTCAAACCGATTTTCTTTTTGCACGGCTGCAGCCTCCTTTAAGCTGCCATCTTTTATTGTGCAGCTTCATCTATTCAAAAAGTAACACTTGAATCGAAAATAAGCAATACATTTGATTGCACGTCCATAGAATAATAACAGAAACTTTTTGAATCAGTTTACTAGAAAGCAAATGATTCGTGTTTAGGAATGACAGCACTTGCTGCTGCAACATGAAAATTCCCGTTTCTTGAAAAGAAAAAACGCCAATCCACTTTTTATGAGTGGGTATCCCCCATGACAAGAATAGGTGTGGATCAACGTGAACATGAGAATATCGAGAAGAATGTTTCTCCAAAAGATGGCAGGCACTTTTTTGGCTTTTCTAGGGTTGTCCGGCGGAGGACTGGCCTACGCACATTATATAGAACCGAAACGGCTGGATATCCATGTGGAAGAATTTTACCATCCTCTCATTCCTCCGTCATTTGACGGAATGTCGATCGTTCTATTCAGCGATACTCATATTGGATTTCAATATACTTTGAATCAATTGCAAAAACATGTCGCCATCATCAATTCTTTGCAACCTGACATTGTATTCTTTACAGGCGATTTGTTAGACCACCCTGGTCAGTTTCCAAAAAAGCATGTTCTCCCTGACATTCTCGGGAAAATCAAAGCCCCTTTTGGAAAGTTCGCCGTTTACGGCAATCACGATCACGGAGGCTATGGAACAGAAATTTACAAAAACATCATGGAAAAATCGAGCTTTCAAATTCTCCGCAATGAAAGCAGAAAAATCACTATGATTAACCAACAACGCATCTACATCGCTGGAATTGACGATGCTATGCTCGGATCACCGAATCTTTATGAAACGATCAAAAAAATCCCAGAAAATCAATTTACGATTTTATTATCTCATGCACCTGATTTAGCGGATGAGGCTTCTCTTTTGCCTATTCAACTACAATTGAGCGGTCATAGCCATGGCGGACAAATCAAACTGCCTTTCATCGGGGCATTGATTACCCCACCCTTTGGAACAAAATATCCAGAAGGACGCTATGAACTGACAAAACACCACAGACTCACACTTTATGTGAATCGCGGATTAGGCACCACCCGTCTTCCATATCGTTTTTTCGCCGTTCCCGAGATTACAAAAATCGTTTTGAAATCAGTTCCTTGAAAATTTGGAATCTCGCTGTTTAGTTCGTTGAAAGACTTTTTTGTTTATACATTTCTTCCGAGTTTCGTAAAACGGAAAAGAATCACAGCATTCCCCATTTTCGTTCGTATTCCACTTTCAAATTATAATCGCCATTGGTGAAACCGTGTCTGGACAAGATATCGAGAGCTTCACTAAAATCAAAAGTATCGGTTTCCATAATGATTTGGTTCTTTTTTTCGTAAATCATCCAATGATCATGCGCTTCGTGCAAAATGTCCATCATGCAAGCAATCTTCTCCAATCGAAGCGATAAACGATCCTTCAATTCTCTCACATGTCGTGAATTCACTTGGTGAAAACGGGATGGCCTTTTAAGAGGTTTTATTTTGCGCGGAAACCAAATCTGTCGATCCCAAATTTCGAAAATAAAACAGATTTTTTGATTACAAGTCAGTTGATTTTTATTCATTCAACAGCACTCCTTTAATATTCGTGTTGATCAGCAGAAAAAAGGCCTATGAAAGTTGAACTGTACATAGGCCTTTTTTTCTTTATGATGATAAATTCGCCCAATAAGAGCCAAAGACAAGAATAGACAAAATATATCCCAAAACGACGTTCACCACGACCCCTGCACTGAAGGCGGCAAGCGGTTTCCAACCAACCGATGTTAATTCTTTGAAACGAGTTGTCAATCCAATCGACAGGAAACAAAAAGTAAAAGCCCATGTTCTCAGTTCTTTGATTGGTGCAATAATCTCTGTATTAATCACATCTGCCTGAACGGCCGAAGAGCCGGCCAAAAGGATGGTCAGGATGGCTGAGGCGCTGAAAAAACCAATCACAAACTTAGGAAATCGGCGCCATATTTCAGACGTATCCGCTTTTGCACCTTCATTTCTCTTTTCCCACCAAGTGATTGAAATGAACGTAAGTATGAAGCACCAAACCCCTATAAAAATATCACGGCCGATGACTTTCATGAGTGTAAAGGCTACGAGCGCTTTATCGCCGAATGAGCTGGCAGCCGTTATTCCCGCCGCATCTGCAAATTCTGATGTTCCGATCCACGCCCCCGCTTGTCCCGCTGGTAATCCTAGCCATTTGATAATAAGCGAAAGAGCAAAAATCATAAATACTGCCCAAATCACAACAAGTGAAATCGAGACGGAAACATGTTCTTTTTTTGCTTTTATGGAACTGCCTACGGCAATCGAAGCCGAAACACCGCAAATGGAACCCCCTGCACCTAATGTGGCCGCAAATCGTTTATCCAATCCCAGCCATCTGGTTCCTACGAAATAAATGACAAGGAATGTTGCCACAGCAATGATCGTCGCCTGGAGAAAGGCAACAGGACCAGCTTTTATGATCAGTGTGAAAGGAAGCGTTGCCCCAAGAAGCACAATCCCCACTTTCACGTAAAGTTCCGTCCTGAGCGCCGTTCCAAACCATTCGGGAATAGGTATTAAGTTGCTGATGATAAGCCCTAAAGCAAGGGCAACAAGAGGAGCTTCCAAATTATATTGCTGCGCCCATTCCCAAGAACTAAAAATATTGATTAAAACGCTGAGTATAAATAAAACGATAAATCCGGAAATAAAGTGACTCATTTTTACTTGCAAAAAGAAGGCAGCGATCGAAAATAAAACAATATAAATGGCCAACAACAGAATGATAGAGCCGAAATGTTGACTTAACGTGGTCGTTAAAGTATGAACGTCTCCCCACTTTGGAATTTGGGCTGTTAACACTTTAATGGAAGACCCTGCCAACCAAAAGAATATAGCTATCACAACCAGAAAAAGTCCGATCCACACGGCCCACCAGTCTTCCTTTCGGATCAATTCAGCCCAGCCCCTTTGAACCGTCGGCAATGCCTTTTTTTCATTCAAGTTTGTCCCCAGCATCATCAACAACCCCTTTCTATATTGAATTGGATGTTCATTTAAAACATTGTTTGTCTTTGAAACGCCAAAATTTTTCTTTCCACGCACCATATTTCAATTATGCCGATATGTTTACTATGATTAAAGACTAAAAAAAGAACATTTCGCTTTGCACATCACTTCCTTCGTTTTCCCAATAAATAAGTCTTCGTTTTTTAAAAAGAAGGACTTATGAATACGCTAAATGGTATATTCTTGCCTACCTGCTAGACATCGGGGGATAGACTTTTATCGGAAAGCTCCTTCCGCTTTTGGAAAAAGATAAAAGACAATGTTGGATTTATTCATCAAAATAACATGTCCGCGCAATAAAATCAACATAAAATTCAGAATAAACAAAAATAAAATTCATAGTTGACAGGTATGAATACATGGTATTAGAATGAGAGCAATCGTAAATTTTGATTATTATTTGTTTTTTCAATTTTCAAATAGAAAGGGTGTGAAAAAGAATTGAAGCAGATTATCGTTTTATCGGGAAGCCCGACAACTTATTCACACACAGCGCTTGTATTGCAGCAAATCAGCGATTTGTTAGCTTATCGTGGATGTAATGTAAAAAAGGTGTCCGTAAGAGATGTTGAGCCGGAGACGATATTCAATGCACGTTTTGACGATCCACAAATCACTTCGATTGTCAATGATTTTAAAAACGCCGATGGAATCGTCATTGGATCGCCTGTCTACAAGGGATCCTATACGGGCGTGTTAAAAGCATTGATTGATCTATTCCCGGAAGATTCGTTCAAAGGGACACCGGTTCTGCCCGTCATGGTAGGCGGAAGCAGCCATCATATGCTCGCCATCGAGTATGGTTTAAAACCATTATTATCCGCTTTGAAAGGCGAATTATTGCAAGGGGTTTATTTGTTGGATAAACATGTGGATAAAACTTCCGCACCGTATGTCCGAAACATAGACATTTTACAACGTATCCATAAACAAATAGAGCAATTTATTGCGAAAATGGATAAAAATAGATCTTTTGTTCATGTCAAAAGCGAATAAACGCAATCTTTCCTTGCGAATTCATCCTGTTCGTTTCGAGATCAAAACGTATCACGATTCGAAAGCGAGGTCATCGCTTTTTACGTCTGTTTGTTCTTTAGTTAAAGGAAAGCTGAAGCTTGGAGGAACAAAAATGGATATAAAAATCAACATAAAAGACAAGTCATTTAAAACGAATCAAGGAAGTGTGCAAGTGCTGCATGATGTTTATTTGAATATAAAAAACGGTGAGTTTATTACGGTGATCGGTCCGAGCGGTTGTGGCAAAAGCACACTGCTGAAGATTATCGCCGGGCTGGATACGAATTACAACGGAGATGTTTTCCTCGGCCAACAGGCTGTTAAAAAGCCAAGTGTTGCCCAAGGTTTTGTTTTTCAAGAACATCGCTTGTTTCCATGGCTGACAGTCGAAGAAAATATTGCCGCTGATCTTTCATTAAAGGATCCTGCTATTCGCGAAAAAGTACATGAATTAATCGACATCGTTCGATTAAAAGGGTTTGAAAAAGCCTATCCAAAGGAATTGTCAGGAGGCATGTCACAGCGGGTAGCCATCGCACGAGCTTTATTGAGAGATCCAGTCGTTTTATTGTTAGATGAACCATTTGGCGCCCTGGATGCATTTACAAGGCAACATTTGCAAGATGTGCTTTTACAAATATGGGCAAAAACAAAAAAGACTATGATTTTAGTGACGCATGATTTGGATGAATCGGTCTATCTTGGGAATAGAGTCGTCGTCATGAAATCAAAACCGGGAACGGTGCACCGCGAGATTCCCGTTGACTTGCCATTTCCGCGTCAAAGAACAGATTCATCATTTCAAAAAATGAGACAAACCGTCATGCAAGAATTTGAAACAGTCAATCATTTTTCATTATCAAAATAATGTCTGTCACAGCAGTCAAGGAGGAAGTTTATGAAAAAGGCATATCTATTCTTTATTTTCGGAATTATTTGGATAATAGCCGGATGCGGCAACAGCCAAGCAAGCGAAAGTGCAGATCAAAAAAATACTACGATCAATATAGGTATTCAACAAGATGTCGGCCCTCTCCTTTTAGCAAAAGAAAAAAAGCTGTTTGAAAAAGCTTTCCAAAAAGACCATGTTCAAGTGAAATGGACTGAATTTCAAAGCGGCCCGCCGCAAATAGAGGCCATTTCTTCCAACCATCTTGATTTTGCGGGAGTGGGCAATTCTCCTGTTATTTCAGCGCAAGCCGCCGATATCGGTTTTAAAGAAATTTCCAATACCCGATTAGGATTAAAATCGGATGCGATACTTGTACCGAAAGGAAGCTCGATTAAAACCCTTAAAGATTTAAAAGGCAAAAAAATTGCTGTCGCCAAAGGAAGCAGCGGATTTAATTTATTAAACCTGGCTTTACAGAAAGCAGGATTAAAAGATTCCGATGTGCAAATCATCCAGCTTCAACCGGATGAAGCACAGTCGGCTTTCAATGCAAAAAAGGTAGATGCTTGGTCAATTTGGGAGCCTTTTATATCTTATGAAACATTAAAACATAATGCTAGGATTTTAACGACCGAAAAGCAATTAAACAGTTTTTCGCCGAGTTTTATGCTCGTACGTTCCCAATTTGCAGAAGAACATCCGGATTTAACAGTGAAGTTCTTGAAAGTGTATGAACAGGCACGACTTTGGGAAAAACAGCATTTCAACGAAGCCGTTGCGATCTATGCCAAGGCGAAGAATTTAGATAAAAAGGTTGTGGCCAGCGCATTGAAAAACAATCCATCCACCAACCTGCCGATCTCCAGCAAGATTATTCATGCTCAGCAAGAAACGGCTGATTTTCAATACAAGAAACATATCATCCAGAAAAAAATCGATACAAGCAAAGTAGTAGATAATCAATATATCAATCAAGCACTATCAAACAAAAAGTAGGTGAATAAAAAATGAGCAAAGCAGGAATGACAGCTGAAATACCGGTCTCCACGCCACGTCAATCTGAGAAGAAATGGAAATCTATTTCGCAATCTTCCGGAAAAAGAAGAAGGTATAGATTACTTTCCGGATTTATACTCCCTGTTATCATCATTATCATTTGGCAATTAATAGGGTCTCTCGGATGGGTGACGAAAACCGTATTGCCGACACCGTGGGAAATTATTTTGGCGGCTAAAAATTTAGCCGTCTCAGGGGTTTTGTTCACCAATATGAAAGTGAGCATTATTCGAGCCTCATGCGGATTTGTCATTGGCGGCGGATTGGGATTGGCTTTGGGAACTCTGGTAGGACTATCGGCAAAATCCGAAAGTTTATTAGATCCAACTTTACAAATGGTGCGGACTATTCCGCATTTGGCGATTACCCCGCTATTCATTCTGTGGTTTGGCCTAGGAGAGGAATCGAAAATTTTATTAATCGGATTAGGCGCATTTTTTCCGCTATACGTCAATACCTTTTTAGGCATTCGTAAAGTGGACGCAAAGCTTTTTGAAGTAGCGCGCATACTTGAATTCAGCAAATGGAAGCAAATCAAGCTGCTGATCGTGCCTTCCGCTCTTCCCAATATATTGTTGGGAATCCGTCTATCGCTAGGAGCCGCTTGGCTCTCACTAGTCGTAGCGGAACTGATGGGTTCTACGGCGGGCCTTGGCTATATGATGATGGACGCCAGACAATTTAGCAATACGGATATCGTATTTGTCGGCATCATCATTTTTGCCATTGTTGGAAAATTAACAGATTCATTGGTCAGGCTGATGGAAAAGCATTTTTTAAAATGGCAAGACACTTACAAAGGTGAAGTATAAGTTGAAATGGGCTTATTTAAGATGAATCATCCATAATCGTTCATTTAAAGGAGTGAAAAACATGGAAATATTTTGGTTTATTCCTTCTCACGGCGATGGAAGGTATTTGGGAACGACAAAAGGCGGACGTGCAGGAACTTATCATTATTTCAAACAAATTGCTCAAGCTGCCGACCAGCTGGGATATAAAGGAGTGCTGATTCCGACGGGTAAATCGTGCGAAGATCCTTGGTTGTTGGCTTCATCGCTAGCCGTCGAAACCGAACGATTGAAATTTCTTGTTGCCGTAAGGCCAGGATTAATGTCCCCAACACTCGCGGCCAGAATGACGGCTACGCTTGATCGAATTTCCAAAGGTCGATTGTTGATAAACGTCGTAGCCGGAGGCGATCCGGTAGAATTAGCCGGAGACGGACTGTTCATAAGTCATGATCAAAGATACGAAGCGACAGATGAATTTTTAACGATCTGGGAAAAATTATTAAAAGGCGAAACGGTCACGTTTGACGGACAACATTTAAAAATTGATAGTGGCGAACTTCTTTTTCCACCCGTACAAAAACCATATCCGCCTGTCTTTTTTGGTGGATCGTCTGATGCCGGAAAAAAAGTGGCGGCTAAACACGCCGATGTATATTTAACGTGGGGAGAACCACCAGAGCAAGCGGCCAAGAAAATCGAAGAAGTCAAGAAATTGGCAGAAGAACAAGGCAGAACAGTTGAGTTTGGCATCCGATTGCATGTAATTGTGCGGGAAACGGATAAAGAAGCATGGGAAGCGGCAGACAAACTGATACACTATGTCGATGAAAAAGCCGTTCAAACAGCAGATCAAGTCCTTTCCCGGTATGACTCGGTCGGACAGAAACGAATGAGTGTTTTGCATCGCGGGGCAAACAAAAGCAGACAATCATTAGAAATAAGCCCTAATCTTTGGGCGGGGATCGGATTAGTAAGAGGAGGCGCCGGCACAGCCTTAGTAGGGGATCCCGAAACAGTTGCAAAAAGAATATTGGAATATCAACAAGCAGGATTTAATCGTTTTATATTATCCGGATACCCCCATTTGGAAGAAGCGTATCGGGTGGCTGAATTGTTATTTCCATTGTTGCCTTTAGAACAACAAAATAATGAAAATGAATTCTTTCATTACGGTGAAATTATCGGAAATAATATATCGCCGAAATTTATCAAAGTATAACAAAGTAAGGGTCACCTCCTGTCCGTATAAGCGGCAGGAGGTGTTTGTTTTCGATAAAGCCATCAGATAGAATGAAAACAGAACAAAAATGACAGAGATAAAGGATCTGATTATGTGATTTTAAACCTCTTTCCCTTCTATCAAATCATCGTTTTAACGCAACTTCTATGAATAAGCAATGATAAGTAGCTGTTATAAAGCCATTTTCTTGAAAATCACGCTCATAGATTTTTATCATTTCTTTTAATATCGAAGGTCGTTGGAAAAATGGCCCTTGATTGCTATTCGTAGCCCCTATTTTTTTCAAAGAAGTGAAAAAGTCTCTCACAGAGAGGAATCGTTCTTTTTCAATGGTCTCTATTCCGACGATGTTCGAATGTGGATGAACCAATCGAATCGTACAATCGCATAATTCTAATAAATCCTTTAATGAGTAAAACGGCTGCCCGAGTCTGGCATTCGTATAGATTTGCCATTTTTGCAACGCTCGAGAAAAAGAAGTGTGAAGTTCATGGAATGTTTCGGCTCCAAATGTTGAAAAAAGAATCCTTCCATTATTCTTTAACGAATGGCTAAGACGAATCAGAGTATTCTCCATATCATTCAGCCATTGAAAGGTTGCATTGGAGATGATAAGATCATACCGTTCTTTTAGCCCCATTTCCTCAATATCACCGCAGAGAAAATGTACCCGTTCATCATTGATCCGCTGTTTCGCGATTTCGATCATTCCCGGTGCAAAGTCAATTGCGGTTATCGTTGCTTCGGGAAATTGTTGCGACAGTTTCTTCGTCAAATATCCTGTACCACAGCCAATCTCCAGAATATGGATCGGAGCGAATTCACTTTCTTTCCCATCCATCCGCTTCAATAACTGAGTCCCCATTTTTTTCTGCACGCTTGCAAATTGATCATACGTTTTGGCATGGTCACTAAATCGTTTTTTCAGCAACGGTTTATCGATCATTGTTCTCCCCCTGCAAATAATTGAATCAACTGTGCACATTCGTCCGTTTTCGTTAAAAAAGGAGCATGTCCGGTTTTCGGCAATTTATAGAGAAGCGCCTTGCCACTTGTCTGTTCCACAATGTCTTCTGCAGCGGATAGCGGGCATATTGCATCTTTTTCCCCATGAATGAGCAATAATGGAGCCGAGAGATCTCTCACAGCAAAACGAACATCTGCTGACATTAAATAGTCAAGGCCTGCTTCTAAACTATTTGGTTTATCACAATGAAAGTGATCGATGAAATCGATCTCCTTCCCTTTTTCGTCTTCATAAAGCAACGAGTTTATAAAAGTGGAAATCGTTTGTTCGCGATTACGAATCAATTGCCTTTTCATTCGTTCCACTATCCGTCGATTCCATCCAGCGTGATAACGATCTCCTTGAATAAACCGACTCGTACCGCTGATGAGAACCATACGTTCGATTTTTTCGGGAACAGAAAAAGCAAGTTCAAGTGCAATCAACGCTCCAAGCGACCAGCCCACGGGAACAAAAGAAGAAAGCCCTTTTTCTTCTATGAACTGAAGCGCTTTTCGTTTAAAATCAGCTGCTTTATCAATCCCATCCCATTCCACTTTATAGATGGCAAAAGTCGATTTTAGCCTTTCTTCAAGAGGACCCCAAATCGTTCCTTTCATTCCCCATCCCGGAAGGAAGACTAGAGAATGCTGATGTTTCACGAAACCACCCCCAATTCTTTTCCAACGGCGGCCACTTGCTCAAGCGTCCAATCTAGTTCCTCTTTTGTGAATGTCGACATAAGGGAGAAACGGATTCGTGCTGTCCCCTCCGGAACCGTAGGAGGCCGAATGGCGACAGCAGCAACACCTTTCTCTTCCAATTTCTTACTAAAATGAACCGTTAACTCATTGGAACCGATCATGATCGGAACGATTTGTGTCTCGCTTGTACCGATATTAAAACCTATTTCATATAGTTTTTTTCGAAAATAATAACTATTCTCTTGCAACTTTTTCCGGCGTATCGTCTCTTGCTGGACAATGGAAATCGCTTCAAGGATCGACCCCAATGCAGCAGGCGGCAACGCGGTGGTAAAAATAAAACTTCTCACTTTATTGATGAAATAGTCGATGATCCATTGTTTTCCGGTTGCGTAAGCTCCAAAAGACCCCAGAGCTTTGCTGAAAGTCCCCATCTGAACATCTACTTGCTGTTCAATACCTAATAAATGAAGGAGACCTTCTCCTCTTTCTCCATAAATACCACTGCTATGAGCTTCATCGACCATTAAAATAGCCCCGTATTTTTCCTTTAATTCAACGAGCCCTTTTAATGGAGCAATATCCCCATCCATACTGAATACAGAATCCGTAACGATTAGTTTTTTCTTATGAACGGGCGCTTTTTTTAAAAGAGATTCTAAATGATCAAGATCTTGATGTTGATACCGTTTCATTTCCGCTCGGCTAAGAATCGTTCCATCGATGATGCTGGCGTGATTCCATTTATCGCTGAAGACGATATCATGGCGACCGACGAGTGCAGAAATAACGCCAACATTGGCTGTATACCCGCTGTTGAAAATAAGTGCGGCTTTTGTCCCTTTCCACTTCGCTAATTCCGATTCGACTTTTTCATAAAGTGAATAGTTGCCAACCATTAATCGAGAAGCTGTCGATCCGGCACCGTATTGCTGAGCAGCGCGCACGCTTGCTTGAATGAGCCGATCATCGCCAGCCAATCCAAGATAATTGTTCGATGAAAAATTAAGAAGCCTGCGACCATCTTTCAAAACGTACGAGTTCTTCAAAAAATCAATAGAATACAAATGGCGTTTCTGCTTTTTATCCTCTATATGCCGCAGTTCCTCTTTCATTTGTTTCTCCCATAAGCACATGAAAAAACATCTCACCTCTTTTGTTAACTAATTTTATAAAAAGTTAACATTTTTGAGATAATCGTATCATAACGGAAAATTTTAGACAATCTAAAAACGATCTTCTTTCGCGGCAAGCGGCAATGCCTGGTCCTTATGTTGATAAAGAACAGAGATTGGAGCATGTATGATGAGTTAAAAACCAATCTTCCCATCGAACAAAAAAGAGTTTATAATATTTAGAATATACAGAGAAAAAATGGATATCCCCTTTTAGTTTTATCGGTTTAGCCGTTTCAGAAAAATTAAAAAATATAAAGTTGAACTCCCATAAGAGAGTTTTTATTCCATTTTTATGAAAAAACTTTCTTTATCTTTTTCCTTCCCCTTTCCATCAAGCCTAAAAAAGGATATAATATGGTAAAAATGCTTCGAAAGGAGTTATCACGTTGAACAGCCAAAATGAATTGCCCTCGCTTCCTCCTACAACTACGAACCTCTCAAAAGCAATATTTACGGTGAATCGCCATGCTAAAACAGCCACCAATCCAAAATACTTATATTCACTGAAAAAGAAAGCGTTGCTGAAAATGATTCAAGAAGGAAAAGCAAAAAAAGTGGGGCTGCACTTTTCTCAAAATCCAAAATACAGTCAGCAGCAGTCTGATGTGCTCGTAACATGTGGAGAATACTCATTTCATATACCTGCCTCTAAAGATGATTTTCAACTTTTGCCGCATTTAGGTCATCTTGACCAGCATACTCATAATCCAAAATGTCATATGAGCCTGTTCCAAGCGAAAAAATTGCTTCAGAATTATACTGGTTTTGAAGAAAATGAAACACGTCCGTCAAGCGGACGAAAAAAATATCGAAAACCCGTTTTTAAACCTCTAGGAGAGTCATTTTTTTCCTAATGGCCACATCAACTAAAGAGGTTGGACCTTTGACCCGTTTTGCGGGTTCGTACGCTCCAGCCGCTTAACGTACGATTGTCGGCTGGAGTTTTACGCCATCAAATTGTTCACATAAATTACTGCATTGTTTGTGAGCCTCCCATCCACCCTTTCATTCCAATCACGGCACTTTATGGACCGATATTCTCACCCCTTTTGCCATACCGTTCAAATTCATTCGATTGAGACGATTCCTTTTTATTGAAAAGCACTCTCTAAAGTTTCACCGTAAAAGTGAATCGGCGTTCCGTTACACATTTTTATGTCCGGAATAACAAAAAAGCACCTCACTCGGTGCCTTATCGCTATAAAATATACTCGTCAATTTTTTTGATCAATTCATTGATTTCTGGTTTGCTGACTTGTTCATCAGCTCCCACCATTTCTCCTTTATGCCGTAATTCATTGGTGATCAATGAGGAAAAAATAATGACAGGCAGCTTTTTCAGACTTGGATTATCTTTTATCCGCTTGGTCAAATGATGTCCGTCCATTTGCGGCATCTCGATATCGGTAATCACCAATTGTACTTTTTCCACAATATCAAATTCATCTTCTATGAGAGATTCCAAGTAGGAAAGAGCTTCTTGTCCATTTTCAAAGAAATCAATGTTTACATATCCCGCTTCTCCCAACGTTTCTTCCAATAATTTTCTCAACAGCGGCGAATCTTCCGCCACGATTATTTTCTTGTTCGATCTCTCACGTTTCCCAAGTTTTTTCACTTGTTCGACTTGAATACCGGAAGTCGGGTTAATATCAACCATTATTTTTTCAAAATCCAAAAGCAAAAGCATTTCTCCGTTCATTTTAATGACGCCGATGATTTCACTGCTTTTCCCTTGATAAATTTCGGAAGGCTTTTCAATGCTTTGCCATGAAATCCGGTGGATTTTAGAAACGTTGTTGACACGGAAAACAGCTTTTTGGCGGTTAAATTCCGTTACGATGAATTTATCATTCTCTTTCGGCTGAGAGTTTTCAAACCCCAGCACACTCATCATGTCGATTACCGGCAGTATTTCCCCGCGCAATTCGATAATTCCTTCAACATGAGGATGTGAATGAGGTATAAACGTGACGGGAACCGGCAATATAATTTCTCTCACTTTTATCACATTAATGCCGTATTTGTTTCCGTTCACTTCAAACTCTACGATTTCCAGTTCATTTGTCCCACTTTCTAACAGAACTGTCGAATTTTTGTCCATAGTGGCAACCCCTCCCAATTACCTTAACTATACCATGAAAATGATAGGCAAAAAAGACTATCTATTTTGAACTATGACGATTCCGTCGATTTTTTTTATTCCCGATTTTCAGCCATCCAATTTTGACAAAAATCAAAAACATAAAGAAGGCTATACATGCCATCCCTATTAACACCATATAATAAGCGTATTTAATATGAAGTTCCGGCATATAATCAAAATTCATTCCATATATTCCTACGATAAAGGTTAACGGCATAAAAATCGTCGTAATAATCGTCAGCGTCATCATAATGTTATTGGTCTTATTGGAATTAAAAGACATATAGTTATCACGGATATCGGCAGAAAATTCCCGATAGGATTCCAGCATTTCTGATAACTTCAATAAATGGTCATAAATATCATGAAAATAAAATCGCTGATCTTCAATAAATGAGACATTTTCTGAATTTAAAAGCCTGTAAAGAAGATCTCTCATCGGCAAAATGGAGCGCCGGATCTTAGACATGTCGTGGCGGATATCAAATATTTTATCCAGCAATTCATTAACAGCCTCTCTATCGCTGTTTTCTTCGATTTGGTTGAGGGCATCTTCAATATGGAAGACAGGCTGAAAATAATCGTCTACTATCTGGTCAATAATACTGTGGAGAACAAAAATCGGACCCTTTTTCAAACCTTCTTCTTTTTTTATACGCACCCACGAGTTATTAATGGCCCTGTTCGGCTGTTTATGATAGGTGACAAGCATATGGCTGTTCATAAACACTTCTACTTCGTCTGTAGCCAAAGTTGTTTGCTGGATGGAGTGCAAAAGAAAAAATAAATAATTTTTGTAGAAATCCACTTTGGGCCTTTCAATCAATTCGTCTAAACAGTCCTCTACAGCCAATGGATGGAAATGAAAAAAATCACGTAAAAGGGAATTTTCCTGATCGGTTGGCTCCGAAAAATCCACCCAATACCAAACCGTATGTTCATTGTTAAGATCACGAAGCGGAACATCATATACGATTTGGTTATCTTTATCAACAGCGCATGTTCTGATCATAATCTCTCATTCAACCGCCTTTAAATGATGAAGTTTTTTGATTCTTTCCTTTTTAAGAGACTCTATAGACATTATAATGATAACAAAAGGAAAGAAAGGTTAGTGAAAAACATTGGAAAAATATCTGAACGAAAACGTCAAAAATATTCAAATCTCTGGAATTAGAAAGTTTTTTAATATGGTGAGCGGAATAGAAGGGATGATCTCTTTAACCATTGGCCAGCCGGATTTTCCTACACCGGATCATATAAAAAAAGCGGGAATGAATGCCATTCATGAAAATTTTACCGTTTATACACATAACGCAGGATATTTGCCGCTTCGCCAAGCCATTAGCCATTATGTACATAAAAAATATGATTTAACCTATTCGCCGGAAAGCGAAATCATTGTCACGATAGGAGCGAGCGAAGCGATTGACGTTGCCTTAAGGACCGTTTTATGTACGGGAGATGAAGTCATCCTTCCAGGTCCGGTCTATCCCGGCTATGAACCGATCATTCGGATGTGCCAAGGGGTCCCTGTTTTTGCCGATACTAGGGACAACCAATTTAAATTAACAAAAGACGTTCTTGAAAAATATGTCACCGCCAACACGAAATGCGTTATTTTGCCTTATCCGTCCAATCCAACAGGAGTAAGTTTAACAGAAGACGAGTTAAAAGAAATCGCTCTATTTCTTAAAGATAAACCTATTTTCGTGATTGCTGACGAAATCTACAGCGAACTTCTTTACGATCGTCCTCATGTCTCCATCGGCCGTTTTTTAAGAGAACAGACAATAGTCATCAACGGCTTGTCGAAATCGCATTCCATGACTGGATGGCGGATTGGCTTTTTAATGGCGCCGGAAAACATCGCCCAACATTTACTAAAAGTTCATCAATATAACGTGTCTTGCGCTTCTTCTATTTCTCAAATGGCTGCATTGGAAGCTTATACAAATGGAGAAGAAGACTCCGCGGCTATGAGGGAAGAATACAAAAAGCGCCGCTCTTATGTATATGAGCGTCTCGAAAGTTTCGGCTTGGAAGTGGTCCGCCCGGACGGGGCATTTTATTTCTTTGTAAAAATACCTGATGCGATAAAACTGGATTCTTTTGATTTTTGCCTTCAATTAGCGCGGGAACAAAAAGTGGCCTTGGTTCCCGGGAGTGCCTTTTCCCACTATGGAGAAGGATACTTTAGGCTGTCGTATGCTGCCTCGATGAAAGAGCTTGAAGAAGGATTGAATAGACTGGAGAATTTTCTAAAAAGCAAACATATCCTGTAATCATTCTGCTTGCTTCGATAATATCATAAAAATGTTGGCATTCAAAAACGGTAAAAAACTGGTCCTTTTGTGGACCAGTTTTTGCTTCTTTTTTTATTCAGCCCAATATTTGATAAGGGCTTGCGTCCCACTTGATTCTTCTCCTTTTGCCGACAGTTCCTCATACATTTGTTTAGCCAGCGACAGTCCCGGAAGTGAAAGATTCATTTTTTCGGCTTCTTCAAGAGCAATCTTCATATCTTTTATAAAGTGTTTAATGTAAAAACCCGGTTCAAAGTCTTCTTTTAAAATACGTGGAGCTAAATGAGACAACGACCAGCTCCCGGCTGCTCCTGTGGAAATGCTTTTTAGCACCATTTCCGGATCCAATCCCGCTTTTTTCGCATAAATAAGCGATTCGCACACACCGATCATATTAGTAGCAATAGCAATCTGATTGCACATTTTTGTATGTTGTCCGGAGCCGGCTTTCCCTTGGTAAACAATATTATTTCCTAAAACGTTTAAAAGATCTTGAACCCGATCAAAAATTTCTTTATCTCCTCCGACCATGATGGCAAGCGTCCCGTTTCTAGCGCCGATATCTCCTCCTGAAACAGGGGCATCTAATGTATAGATTCCTTTCGATTGGGCTGTTTGATAAATGTGTACAGCCAATGACGGCTTGGAAGTGGTCATATCGATAAAAATCTGTCCACTTCGGCCGTTTTCAATCAGTCCGTTTTCAGATAAATAAACTTCTTCCACATCACTTGGCATACCGACTATCGTAAAAACGATGTCCGCCTGTTTCACTAATTCTTTCGGACTGTTCGCCCATTTTGCTCCATTCTTTAATAGCTCATTCGCTTTTTCTTTTGTCCGATTATACACCACCAGCGGATAACCGGCCGCTAAAATATGTCCGGCCATACTTTTCCCCATTACTCCTGTTCCAATAAACCCGACAACCGGTTTCGTCATCCTCCTCCTGATTGCCAAAATCCGTATAAACGGGCGAACTCCCATCAGAAGAGATTTCACATCTCCCCAGACCTTTACACCGTAAGTCTGATGTAATCATTCAAAAATACAGAATATTCCTTCTTCTATTCGAATACCCGTTTATATAATTGGATTTTGCAATCAGTTGTTCACCTCCTCCGTTTATTGTAAAACGAGCTGAACCTTTCCATAATAAAATGAACGATCTTAACGTACCGAAAAAAAGAAGACCTGTTTCAACAGGTCTTTAAAAGAAAAGGGGGTTGTGAGTGAGAATCTTTAAAATTCCTCTTTCATCATTAGAATTCCCCCCATTTTCTTTTTTAAACATGTTTTTACAAAACATGTGCCTGTTGTTTTCAATATCATATATTTGATGTTTTTTCGATTCGTCGAACGGACTTTGAAAATATTAAATGGAACGGACCATGCCGCCGTCGACTAAGAAAGTGCTGCCTGTCATATATGTATTGGCTTCCGAAGCTAAAAACGCGACCACATTCGCAAATTCCTCCGGTTTTCCGTATCTTCCGAGAGGAATCTTACTTTTCATGATTTCTGACATTTCTTCTATGGAGATTCCTTGTTTTTCGGCGCCAATTTTATCCAGCTCAATAATTCTATCAGTTGCGATGCGCCCTGGAGCCACTGTGTTCACTAAAATATTGTACGGTGCAAGTTCCGTAGCCAGTGTTTTAGAAAGCCCTACTATCCCTGTTCGGAATGTATTCGATAAGATTAAACCTGGAATTGGCTCTTTAATGGAAGAAGAAGCAATATTGATGATCTTTCCGCCATTTTGTTTTAAATAAGGCAAAGCGGCTCGAATCATTCGTATATAGGAAAGCAGATTCAATTCAAACGCTTTTTGCCACATTTCATCCGTTATTTCTTCAAACGTTCCGGACGGCGGTCCTCCCGCATTGTTGACCAAAATATCGACTCCGCCATAAACGTCTACCGTTCGTTCGACCAGATGTTGAATATCAGCAAGTTTTGTCACATCGCAAGTCGTCCATTCTATCCGGCCGGGCAATGTCTTGTCCCATTTTTGTTTTAAATCTTTCAGTTTTTGTTCGCTTCTGCTGGAAATCATGACATTGGCTCCGTTAGCCGCGAGTTCTTCCGCAATAGCTTTTCCCAACCCTTGACTAGAAGCGGCAACGATTGCCTTTTTTCCTTCTAAACCTAACTTCAAGCAGAATCCCTCCTTTAACCAAAGTACTTTTATTATAAAACATGCAAAATTTTCTTGCATTTTTTTCGCTTCATTACCGTCTAATCACAAAGTCGATTCGAAATGCCATGAAATTGGCAGAGCAATACCAAACGTTTATTCCCTCCAACCACCAAAAAAGAGGCTGGAACTTTTTAAAACTCCAGCCTCCATAAAGGGGGAAATGAGAATAAAGATCTAAGTTGAGTATTCGTGTGGCATTTAACATTTTTACCCCTGATTAAGAATTTATACATCTTAATGGCTATATTGAGAAGACACTGCTTTTTCAACAAGTTCTACTACTTCAGCAGTAGTTCTTTTATTCAATGCTTCAAAAGCCAATTGTTCCATTTCGGATCGATTTAACTTTTTAATAAGAGATCGAGCTTTTAGAATGGATGTGGCACTCATGGAGAATTCATCAAGACCAAGACCGAGCAAGAGCGGAATGGCCGTCTCATCTCCTGCCATTTCTCCACACATTCCTGCCCATTTACCTTCTTTATGAGCGGCATCGATGACCATTTTCACAAGCCGTAAAATCGCCGGATTGTATGGTTGATACAAATAGGATATGCGTTCATTCATACGGTCTGCTGCCAGCGTATATTGAATTAAATCGTTCGTTCCTATGCTGAAAAAGTCCACTTCTTTTGCAAATTGATCTGCCATTACAGCCGTGGACGGAATTTCCACCATAATGCCGACTTCAATCGAATCCGAAACTTTCGTTCCATTCTGAATCAATTTTTCTTTTTCTTCTTCTAAAATAGCTTTTGCTTCACGAAACTCATTAATGGTTGCAATCATAGGGAACATAATTTTCAGATTGCCGTAAACGCTGGCGCGCAGCAATGCCCGAAGCTGTGTGCGGAACAGATCTTGATCTTCCAAGCATAAGCGAATAGCCCGGAAACCTAGGAACGGGTTCATTTCTTTTGGAAGATTTAAATATGGAAGTTCTTTATCTCCGCCAATATCAAGTGTGCGGACAACGACTGGCTTTCCGTTTAAGCCTTCCAATACCGTTTTATAAGCTTCGAATTGTTCTTCTTCAGACGGCAGCTGATCTCGTCCCATATACAGAAATTCAGTACGGAACAAGCCAACTCCTTCTCCTCCGTTATTGATAACGCCTTCTATATCTTTCGGCGTTCCAATATTGGCGACCAGTTCGACTTGATGGCCATCGCTGGAGTATGTTTTTTCATTCTTCAATTTGGCCCATTCTGCTTTTTCCTTAGCAAATTGTTCCGCTTTGTCTTTATAAGATTCAATGACTTCAGGAACAGGATTGACATGAACCTCTCCATTGATGCCGTCAACGATCACTAAATCGCCATTTTGAATTTCTTTTGTCGCTTCCTTTGTCCCCACAACAGCAGGAATTTCCATTGAACGCGACATGATAGCGGAGTGAGAAGTTCTTCCCCCTACGTCGGTCGTAAAACCTTTAACAAATTGTCGGTTCAATTGAGCAGTATCAGAAGGAGTTAAATCTTCTGCTACTATGATTACTTCTTCCGCAATCAAGCTAGGATTCGGAAGTTCCACTCCTAATAAATGAGCGAGAACACGCTTCGTTACATCTCTAATGTCAGCTGCCCGTTCTTTCATATATTCGTTATCCATGTTTTCAAACATGGAAACAAACATATCAGCTGTTTCTTTTAAAGCAAATTCAGCATTGACTTTTTCATTTTTGATTTTATCTTTAATAGAACCTGTCATCTCAGGATCGCTTAATACAAGAAGATGAGCTTCAAAAATGGCTGCTTTTTCTTCGCCCAACTCTTTTTTGGCATGATCCCGAATCGTTTCAAGCTCGCTTTGAGATTGACGGATTGCTTCTTCAAAACGTTTGGTTTCTTCTTCAGAATTCTGAATGTCTTTTCTTTCTACTTTTAAGTCGGGTTCCACTAAACGGTATGCTTTCGCAATTGCAATCCCGTTTGATGCTGCGATTCCTTTTAAAATCGTCGACATTATTCTGCCAAACCTTCTTTTTTCATAGTTTCTTCAATCGTTTTCAACGCATCCGCTTCATCGCTTCCTTCAGCGGAAATCGTTATTTGGGCGCCTTTTCCGATTCCTAGCGCCATAACACCCATGATGGATTTCAAGTTCACTTTTTTGCCATTATATTCAAGCTGAACATCGCTAGAAAATTTGCTTGCAGTTTGTACTAATTTAGTTGCTGGACGAGCATGGATTCCTGTTTCATCAATAACGGTAAATTGTTTTTGCACCATTTATCATCGTCTCCTTTACTTTTTCGTCATCAATACATTAACGAATCTTTCTTCATTCGTCAATACTGGTCTATACCACATGAAAACTCAATGCAATTCCCCCATGAAAGAATATCATGGAAAACCGGATAGTGACAATAAAGAAAGTGTGTCATTTCTATTATATCTTAAAGAAAGAAATCTTATTTCTTTTGGATTTCTGTAAAGAATTCGGACTATTTCATTCTGTTATGCAAATCACATTGGATTTAAAGGGTTAACTTAGCGCTTTCTCTCTTTTTGCAAGCGCCGTCATCAAAGAAGACTTCTCTTCATTTTTCTTTCAAAGAATATAAAAAAAATAGACCCTATGAAAGAAGTCTAGGATTTTGAAATCGCAAATTGTTTATCGTATTCATTTAATAACAGATCAAGTTCTTTGCTTAATTTTATCGTCTCTTCACTGTTTAACCCTTTTTCAATCCCGACCGCAATCATCGCGATTCTTTTTTCTTCAATTAACTGGATGAGTATAGCCGGGGAACGGTTAGTATTCACATTTCGTCACCACATTTCGAATTTTATCCCCAGAAAAATCGAAGTCTTTCATCTACAATAGATTACTATATTATTGATAATTTTACAATCAATGACATTGTGAATTTATGTATGTTTTTACAATATTTGATAATTATATGAAACTTTTATTAACGATGGCTTTCTAACAACTTGTTCGAATCAAATGATAGGAAAAGTTACCAACGCAGGACATTCTTCGGTGCTTCCATCCTTAAAGGCAGGGGCTTTTTGTGGAAAATCGCCGGTCAAATGGCAGCCCAAAAAGGAGAACCGGATGATCGTATACTCCTTATTAAATATTTTTAAAGACATTTACTTTCGAGGTTCTTTATCATAATAAAACAGCACATCTCCCCCTCTTTGGGCCACTCCACGAAAATGTTTGAAATCCGGCCGCTTAACAAGATGGGAGCGAAACTGCATAAAATGCTCTTTTTTCACTAAAAACTCGTGAATTTCCTCGTTTTTCAATTTGTCCAAAATGGATTGAATTTCTTCTTCTTTCAAGAGATTCCCCCCTATTCGTGCTTATCTGCCAAATCCGAATATGGTCTTTAAGCTAGAAAGCGAGCGCAATAGGTTCGATCATCTTTTAAAGTTCAAAAAAACACCACGACAACAAAATCATCAATGCGCACAGTACACCTATACGTTCGTAGTCATGATGATTTTAGAGTGAACTTTTCATTTTTGGAATTCATTATCCAAGCCAGCCGACGATGTTTCCATGTTTTGAGAAAAAGAAAGATCTCCTTCGAAAATAGCGATTTTCAAACAAAAATTATTATAAGACTATTGCTTTCAAAATGCTATAAAAAAGATTATTGAAAAATTATACATTTTTATGTAAAAAGACTTTACCTTTTGATTCTTATAGGGCAAACTATTATTAATTATTTTCCACATCTTGCAAGCAGGAATGCGGGCTTGCTGTTGTTTAATCGCGTCTTATGCAAAATTTGTACTCCGTCCTATGAGTGACTTATTTCGGACTATAATTCAAAGGAGAGAGGGTTATGATCAAAGCAGAAGTAGGAAATATCATTGAGTTTAAAGGCGGATTGAGGGGGATCGTCGAGAAGGTGAACGAAAATTCGGTGATTGTGGATTTAACTTACATGGAAAACTTCAGAGAGTTGGATTTAGAAGAAAAAACAGTGGTCAACCATAAAAATTATACGATCGTACAAAAATAGGTCCATGCTCTCATATCGAAGGTTTGACATCTATAGAAACGTCTTTTCGGAGAAAGCCCAGTATATTTTCGGCTTTACAAAAAAAGGATTTTGAACCGAATTTGAAAAGAATTTGTAAATCATTTGAAGCAGATTTCCTTTAAAATAGAATCAGAAGCAGAAACAGGCAATGTATATTCATTGAGATTTCCTGTTCTCAATGCTTATTCCCTATGCATTGCCGGTTATACAACAAAAGGAAAGAGGAGGAAATGGCATGAAAAGTTGGACCAACACTGTTCTTGCATTGGCATTATTGTCAACTCTCAGTTTAGCCGGATGCGGAACGAATGAAAAAACATCTGAAAACGAAAACCAGGCATCATCTAATACTGTCGAAACAAAAGAGCATAAGGACGCTGCAAAACAAGCCGTTCAATCAAACGAATCCAATCAAGAAAGCGAAAATCAAAATACCGCCAGCTCAGAAAACAAGCAAAGTGAACAGGAATCAGCGAAAGCAAACGATTCCTCAAACAATCAGACTGAAAAAAAGGCTTCAACCAATGACAGCGTTCAACCTAAGGATAGCTCACAATCCAAAGACAGTACACAATCCGGAACCGTCCGCCCATTCGAGAAAAAAATTCAATATTCCATAGGCGGACAAAACAAAACCGATACAGCTGTATTGGAAGAAAGCGACAACCAAGGGTTTTCCATGTATGTTCTTCCCCACTATGAACTAACAGCCGAAGAACCATACAAAGACGTTGTGTACTTTAAAGACAAAGACCAGCTGTTTATGCGAATTGAATTAATGCAAAAAACCCAAAATTGGGATACATTTAAACAATCGGCTTTCGATCAGTTGAAAGCTATTAATGATGAGGTAAAAACGATTTCGCCGCCAAATACAAGCACGTTTAAAAACGCTACCGCCTATCGGACTAGCACTCAAGATGCAGTGGTCACTGCTTATGTGATACCATCGAGCACCCAGCCGATAAAGATTACCATTTATGATGACAAAGACAGCTCGCATTCAGATGCCTTTTTAAAAATGGCGGATACCATTCAAGTGAAATAACTTTCTTTAGGGAAGCTGATCATCGCTTCCCTTCCCTCTGCCTCTCCCCTCTCTCATTTCATTTATCACCATTTAATCTTTTTCTTTCGACGTTTTATCCCATAGCAGAGAAATCCCGCTCCCATTATTTGATAGGCTTTACCCAAAGAAGAAAGAAGAACAAAAAACTAAAGTATCCGAATAATGGATAAAGAAAGGATAACAATCGCCCGTAATGAAGCTGGCTTAAGCAAAAAGCAATCAAAAAAACGCTGATATAAAGAAGAATAGGCTGAATTGGCCAGTAATGACTCAATTGTCTTTCCAATCCATATATATTTCCGATAATCGAAGTAAAAATTTCTCCATAAATAATACATAAATAAATGCCTGAAATTCCATAGGCGACGTTATTCATAACGCTTGCCATCGGTATTTCCAAGCTAGTTACGTCAGGAAGCTGCAACAAAACAAAGTGGCTGGAAAGGAGAATGATCGTCAAAAATAATCCTCCAATGATTCCCCCCCATCGGATGGTTCTTTCGTCATTGATCTCTGCGGCAACAGGAACTAATACTGCTTGAGCAAGAGCCAAATTAAAAGCCGTATAAGCGAAAGGACTTACTATGGATTGAATACTAATATCGGAAGAAGCTGACGAAAAAAGAGAAGAAAAAAATTCCGGTGTTTGGGATGAAACCAAAAACACAATAAGGTTAAAAGTGATCATCAGCGGAACAACAAATGAATTGACAGCCAATAGTCCTTTCGTTCCATTGATGATCACAATAACCCCTCCAAAAATCGTCAACCAAATCCCCAATTGCTTCGATAATCCTAATTGTTCCTCAAAAAGCGCTCCAGCCCCAGCTAGCATAACGCCGGATACACAGATCAACATGACCAGCATGGCCATATTAAAAAAGAAAGCAAGTTTTTTGCCAAATAAATATTCATTTAATTCTTCATAAGATTGAGCTTTTAACTTGATCGATACTCTCATCGTCTTCGTTCCCATAACAATAAACAAATAGCCGCTTACCATGATTCCGAGGAACCCAATGAATCCAAACTGAGTAAAAAACTCCACGATTTCCTTTCCCGTTGCAAATCCCGCTCCAATCACTGTTCCTACGTAAACAAACGCAATTTGAAGAGCGCCATAAAAAGCCTTCACGAATACTCCCCCAATTCTTTCCCCTCTGTCCATATGTATGTGAAACCATCCCCTTTCATAAGCGGAAAGCAAAAAATTTTATTTTAAGAAAATCACTTCGTGAGGGTGAGAAAAAAATTTTTTAAAAAAGAACAAAAAAATTTCATCAAAACACTTGAAAGTCAAAAATGGTCAGACTATAATAAAAGCGAAAGGTCAAAGTTAGTCAAACTTTCTCGATGATCTTTGACGAAAATCAGTTGACACTAACAGATGATCCTTTTAAATTCATCTGCTGTTTACGAACACCTTAAAAGTCAAAGTTAGTCAAAGTCAAAACCTTTTAAGGAGGTTGAAATAAATGCTCTGTGAAAAATGCCATCAAAAACCTGCCAATATAAGCCTTCATTTGCAAATCAATGGACAATCGAAAGATTACCATTTTTGCGAAGAATGTTATGAGAAAGAAAAACAATCGATCGCTCAATTACAAGGAGGGATGCCTATGTTCATGAATTTTGGTGGATTTCCGTTCGACGATTTCTTTAAAGGCTTCGGGGAACAACCTCCATTTGAAAACGGAACGCTAAACGCTTTTCCATACCAAGCACAGCCAAAACAAGCCGGAAACGGCAACAGTTTTCTTGACCAGTTTGGCCGCAACTTAACAAATGCAGCAAGAGCCGGCATCATCGATCCTGTTATTGGCCGCGACGAAGAAATCAACCGTGTGATTGAAATTTTAAATAGAAGAAATAAAAACAATCCGGTTCTGATCGGTGAACCAGGTGTCGGAAAAACGGTAATCGCCGAAGGGTTGGCTCTGAAAATCGCCGAAGGCTCCGTTCCTTCCAAATTGAAAAATAAAGAAGTATATTTGCTGGATGTCGCTTCACTCGTCGCGAATACAGGAATTCGCGGACAATTTGAGCAAAGAATGAAACAATTAATTGCAGAACTGCAAAAAAGAAAAAATATTATACTCTTTATCGACGAAATTCATCTTTTAGTGGGAGCCGGATCCGCTGAAGGGTCTATGGATGCCGGAAATATTTTGAAACCGGCGCTCGCACGTGGAGAATTGCAAGTGATCGGTGCCACCACATTGAAAGAATATCGACAAATTGAAAAGGATGCTGCTTTGGAACGCCGCTTCCAACCGGTTCAAGTGGATGAACCAGCACCGGAAAAAGCTTTGGAAATACTGAAAGGTTTGAAGAAACGTTATGAGGATTACCATGGCGTCCAATACACGGATGATGCGTTAGCAGCCTGCGTCCATTTATCACATCGTTATATCCAAGATCGATTCTTGCCAGACAAAGCCATTGATTTAATGGACGAAGCTGGTTCCAAATTGAACTTAACCATTACGACAAACGATAAAGACGCCATTCAAGCGCGGTTGAACCAAATAGCGAAAGAAAAAGAAAAAGCTTTACAAGAAGAACGCTATGAACTGGCTGCTAAATTAAGAGACGAAGAAGCCAGCCTTGAAAAACAACTGAACAGCGAGGCGGATTCAAACACTCGTCCGGTCGTCACTGTCGCTCATATACAAGAGATTATTGAAAAGAAAACGGGAATTCCGGTCGGCAAATTACAGCAAGATGAACAAGAAAAAATGAAACATTTAGAAGAAAACTTAGCGAAAAAAGTCATCGGCCAAGATGAAGCAGTCAAAAAAGTGGCGAAAGCCATCAAAAGAAGCCGCGCCGGCCTTAAAGCGAAAAATCGACCTATTGGCTCTTTCTTGTTCGTCGGTCCTACCGGAGTTGGGAAAACGGAATTAAGCAAAACGCTTGCCGAAGAATTGTTCGGTTCAAAAGATGCCATGATTCGTCTCGATATGAGTGAATATATGGAAAAACACAGCGTGTCAAAATTGATCGGTTCTCCTCCTGGCTATGTAGGTCATGAAGAAGCTGGTCAATTAACAGAAAAAGTTCGTCGCAATCCATACAGCATCATTTTGTTGGACGAAATTGAAAAAGCCCATCCAGACGTTCAACATATGTTCTTGCAAATTTTAGAAGATGGTCGCTTGACAGATAGTCAAGGACGAACTGTAAGCTTTAAAGACACCGTTATTATCGCAACAAGCAACGCAGGACAATCGGTTAAAACGATTACGGTTGGATTTGAAAAAAGAAATGACAAAAGCGAAAGTTCCGTGCTGGATTCGTTGAAAAATTACTTTAAACCAGAATTCCTCAATCGTTTTGACAGCATTATTGAGTTTAAACCTTTAGAAAAAGAAGAATTGAAGAAGATTGTCGATTTGATGTTGGCGGAATTAAACGAATCATTAAAAGAACAAGAAATGACGATCGAAGTAACGCCTGAAGCAAAAATGAAACTAGCTGAACTCGGCTATCATCCAGAGTTTGGCGCCCGTCCGTTGCGCCGAGTCATTCAAGAACATTTAGAAGATCCGATTGCCGATTATATGTTGGACCATCCGGATGTAAAACATTTAAAAGCCATGCTGGAAAATGATCACATCGTCATTACTGCAAACTGATATTGGCCTTGAATGAAAAGAGGCAGACACTAAAAGAGGATACGGTCTATTAAATAGATTTAACTCCACAAAGCCGTATTCTCCGTGTCAGCCTCTTTTTTTACTTTACAGCAAGCCAGAAGGATCATAGAATCGCATAAAAGTCTTTTTGATGCGAATGAAAGAGCGAACAGACGAAATGAAGAATTTTCCTATAGAAAATATGGGTTCTATGTGGATAAATCCTTCACGGCAAGTCCAATTTTTTTTAATAAACGGATAGCCGTTTCTTTCTCCTCGTCGTCCAGAACGCTCATCAGTGAATGAATGTTTTCAGCATGTTTCGGAAATATCTCTTCAATAACGGCCCTTCCTTTTTCCGTAATGGCAGCATATGTCACCCTGCGATCGGTAGGGCATGCAACCCGCTCTACCAACCCCTTTTTTTCTAATTTGTCTACTACATAAGTAATACTGCCGCTCGCCAGCAAAATTTTGCTTCCAATTTGCTGCAACGGTTGCGGGCCTTTATGATACAACAATTCCAATACGCCAAATTCCGTAGGATTTAACCCATTTTGATAAATCCATTCATTCGTTTCTTCATTGACGACTTTATATGCTCTTGACAGTACAACAAATAGTTTCAAGGACATTTGTATGTTTTTTTCTTCCATTTTCTCAATCAGTTCCTTCTATTCATAAATTCTGCATTCTTTGCGGCTCAATCACTGTCCAATCATCATGATGGCCAGCAGCTTCTTCTATTTGTACTTGTTGAATTTCGGCAAGCAATCGAGCATGTCCCCATTGCTGATATCATCTGTTTTTCTTTTATACAAAACAGATTTTCACCAATGCCACCGCACCATCACCTATTAACGTTTGCAACATTTGTCCAGACAAGACTTTTTCCTCATTGTAACATAATCTTTCCATTCTTTGGCCATGTGGTTTCGCAATATTGATCAAAATTCCTTCCTGCATATCAACATTATATTACTTAGACTTTGGATGAATAAACAAAGTGGTCATGCCAATTTTTTTTTTTCAATCAGAAAATCACTGCAGACCGTTGAAAGCGCCATTTTTGACGTCTTCTCTGGCAAATAAAATCGTCCATGAATGCTCGCAAACCATTTCCGGTTCTCTTCTGCTTTTTAAAATATAAGCCGCTTTCCAATCTTCTTTCGTCTGTCAAAAGGTCTCATCAAATTCATGCAGAAATCTTGTAAAAACACGACCACTCCTTCAGTTTTATACTTATCCCATCAGATTGATTTCACCCTTGTCAATTTTAAACGTTTGCTCCTATTAAAAGATGTTTATATTCAAATTACTTTTTTTCGATCATTTTAAAGGGAAAACAACATCAAACGATTGATTTTCTCTCATTTTGACTTTTTTTCCAAAGGTTTTTTTCTAGCACTTCTCATTTCAAAGTTTCTGATATAATAAAGTAGATTTCAACATCGCAGAAGAGATCATTGAATCACGAATCTGCGGGAACCATAATAGTAAGGGCGAATTTTGATGCGAATAAATAAGAAAAAACAAAAATGGATTTATTTTTGGGTTGTGGTGGTCCCAAGTATTCTAACCATCATGCTGTTCTACCGTATTTTATTAGACAATGAAAGAGACAATTATCGTCAACATATTGAATGGATCGCCTCCATTCATCAAAACCAAATCGATCAATTTATTGGGGAAACGATCACGGGATTAAACATTTTAGCTTATAGTCTGGATCCGATGCTGAATGATTTGGATTCGGTCAAAATGATCTTAAAAAAGACTCAAAATCAGGATCCGCGTTATGGAGGAATGTATATTCTAGATTTAAAAGGCAACGTGGTCACCGGAACAAACGACTTGTTAAAACACTATAATTTTAGATATATGGACTACTTTCGAGAAGTTCTTTTAACCAAACATACGGTCGTATCCGATCATCAAGAAAAGATTGATAATCAGCATGTTATTGCAGCCGCTTCTCCCATTTTGTCGAATAATAAAGTCATAGCGGTGCTGGTAGCCCATATACAAGTCGATTATATAAGAAATATCATGAAACAATTGACTCCCGATCAGGCTATATCATTTGAGAATTCAAAAGGAAAGACCATTTTTACTGTCAACAAACCACCGAAAAATAACGATACAGAAAATAAGATTCGTTATCCGCTTGAGCAATTGCCTTGGAATATTGTTCTTACGGCAGACAACCGTTATTATCGGGATGTGATTCGTTCAACCATCTTATTTGCTATCATTCCGTTTATTTTTTTTCATATTCTTTTCCTTGTCTTTAAATATTTTATGCTCAAAAGACAAACGAAACTGGAACGGGTTCAAATCGAGGCTCAAAAACTGGAATTGATAGGAACGCTTGCAGCCGGCATTGCTCATGAAATTCGAAATCCTTTAACTGGAATTAAAGGGCTTGTTCAGCTTTTAAGCGAGAAATATCAAGATCAAACGGATCGTTTTTATTTTTCGGTTATTAATAAAGAAATTGCCCGCATCAATCAAATTGTCAGCGAGTTTCTTATTTTAGGAAAGCCGACGGTTCAAAAAATGTCGTACACCGATATTCGTGACATTATTGTTGATTTGAATCCATTGATTTATTCAGAAGCAAACTTGTACAACGTTCAATATGAGTATTCACTTCCAGATGAGCCTGCGATTCTATACTGCACGGTGGATCAGATGAAGCAAGTGCTCTTAAATTTAACCAAAAATGCTCTTGAGGCGATGAAAGATGGGGGAATTCTCCAATTAACCGTCACGAAAGCAAGCCGTTCTTGTTTGATTACGATCGCCGATAACGGAGAGGGGATCTCTCAAGAAAACTTGGAAAAGATTTTTACCCCGTTTTTTACATCGAAAGAAAATGGAACAGGGCTCGGCCTGGTCGTATGTAAACGTATCATTGAATCTTTTGGCGGAGAAATTGCGATTGAAAGCAAGCTCAAAATAGGCACCCAAGTTCGGATTACTTTGCCGCTAAAAGAAGATACAAGGGATGATATAACGAAATAACAAAAAAGCCAGGAAGGGAATCTTCTCCTGCCTGGCTTAGCTATCCACAGTGTCAGACCATACTGGCCATACAAGAAAATGTCGCTTCTCGAATACGGACTGCCACTTTTTTTTCGGACCGGTATCTTTTGATCGTATTGGTTTGCGTTTTGTCGTAGAAGTATTGATAACGATTCAAAAGCTGATCCAATTCTTGGCTGCATTGAATGGTTTCTTTAGCATCAAGTCCCATTAAACTGCCAAGCCGAATCATCTCTTCTCGTTTTTCCTGAATTTTTTTCATCAAATACGCCTGATCATACCAAAAACAATCACTCACTTTACTTCCCCCAGATTATTCTTTTTTTCCAACACAGCCGTATCATAAACGCTTCGAGATCCGCTAAATTCTCTCATCTCTCGCATTTCATAAGTATTTTACCGTAGGATTATCTCAAGATTTTTCGAAAATGTAAATAGGTTCGGAAAAATAAGACATAAAATGGCATTACTGATCATATTTTGACATATTTTGATTGATCCGTCTGAATCTTTCATCCCATTTTGAAGAAAAACTCTCTCATACGTTTGAAATCCCAAACATATACATCTCCATAAAACTGTCACACCATCATAAACAGACTCGTTTTCTCGAGTTCTAAAAGAATAGCTTTTTTATCAATTTGTTTTCCGGCATAACCAATCAACTGATTGTTTTTCCCGATCACTCGATGACAAGGGATAATGATCGGCATCGGATTGGCTTTATTCGCTTGTCCTACCGCTCTGACGGCATTCTTATTGCCAATCGCTGCCGCAATCTCTTGATAGCTTCTTGTTTCTCCATAAGGAATATGAAGAAGTTCGTTCCATACTTTAAGCTGAAATTCCGTTCCTTTCAGAAAAATTGGAAGCTGAAAAACCTTTCTTTTTCCGTCAAAATACTCCAAAAGCTGTCCTCTGGCCTCCAATAATAAGGCGTCTTTTTCCGCTTTCTTTATCTCTTCATTTTCCGCTTTTTCACCAAATTCCAGTCCGATGATTCGTTCTCTGCTCGATACGATCGTCAAATTTCCGATCGGACTGTTCATCGTTAAAAATAATTTCATCTTTCTCTCTTACTCCTTTTTAACAGGCAAATAAATATAAAATGTTGTTCCCTTGCCAACACTACTTTTTACTTCCACTTTTCCATTATGTTCTTTAATGATTTTGAAGCTGACCATTAAACCAAGCCCCGTCCCCCGTTCTTTTGTCGTGTAAAACGGCTCGCCTAGCTTCTTGATCTTTTCTTCCGGAATGCCCGTCCCTTCATCCGATATCATAATACAAATATACTCTTTTTCCACTTTGCTTTGAATCAAGACATTCCCGCCTTTTGGCATCACTTCAATGGCATTTTTAATAATATTGATAAATACTTGTTTTAATTGATTGGATTCCGCATAAACAACCGGCAAGTTTTGATCCATTTCCATAATAAGCTGAACATTGGTCATTAAGGCCTGTGGCGTAAGGAGGTCAACTGTATGTCTGATGACTTTTCCAATATCGACTTTTTGGAATTGAACCGCTTGAGGCTTGGCCAATATTAAAAACTCGGTAATGATCGATTCAATTCTTTCCAATTCTGTTTTAATGACTTCAAAATACATTGCATATTGACCATTTAAATTATGCTCCAACAGTTGGATAAACCCTTTCATCGCCGTCAAGGGATTCCGGATTTCATGGGCGATGCCTGCCGCCAGCTCGCCGACCACATTCAACGTATCCGATTTTCTCAACTGCTCCTGTATTTTGATTTGTTCCGTCACGTCCCGAATCACCGTTAAATTCAGATGAGTATTTAAATATAGTTTGGAAGCCAGCTCAAAATATTTCGTCTCCTCACCGCATTTTTTCGTTAAAAGCAATTTCGCCTGTCCATGTTTTTTTACCTGACAAAAGTAATTTCTCTCTTCTTCTCTACTGGCATAAGATTTCATAACGTCCCTTACGTCCTGATTCAGGAACGTTTCTTTTTCCGCTTTTAACAAGCGGCAAGCCACATGATTAATATCTTTAATCACATAATGTTCGTCCCATAAAATCATGCCGTCCATCGATTCTTCAAAAACTTTGCGAAAACGCTCTTCACTCTCTCTCAATTCTTTTTCCATCCGATAACGGTCACTGACATTTCGGAAAATACTAAGATGATATTGTCCATCGGATGGCATTTTCACTGTAAATTCCAGATGCTTCTTTTGTCCATTAGGCATTTGAAAAAGCATTTCTTCCCTGGCTTGTCCATCTCGGTTCAGCTGCTTAATCACTTTCTCGTAGTCATCTATGTTATCAATAAAATCAATAAGGTTTCTGTTGAGCAGTTCTTCTAAAGTGCATTCAAACACCTTCAGCGCTGAGCGGTTCGCTTTAATGATCGAACCATCCCGGTTCCAAAACACGATCGCATCTACAGCTTCATTAAACAATTCCTCAAACATTTTTTCGCTTTTTTTTAATCTGATTTCCATCTGCTCATGTTCGTTCATGCCTTGCATGATCGCCAAATTGATCCCTAAGTCTTTGACGGGAATCACAATATAATCAAAAATCGTCATACCGTTGGCATGGATCATCGGGATTTCTCCGACTGTTTTTCTCCCCAGCTGAATCATCTCTTGAATCTCTTCAAATTGGTTTTGATATTCTTTTGGAACAAAAGAAGCAACCGTTCTCGTTTTTGCTTCCGACATGGTAACAGACATTTCTCGGCAGAACGCAGGATTCACATCCAATATGTTGCCTTGGCAGTCAAACAGAAGAATAGCATTCGATGCGTGTCTGTAAATATTTCTCAACATCATGGAAGTCGTAACAGCAAAGCGATCTTTTTCTTTTAAGTAGGTGATGTCACGCAAATAGTATATAACCATCTGGAGATTTTCATCGCGTTGAATCGTGATTTGCACAAATTTCATCGTGCCATCTTTTAAATGAAGGACCGTTTCATCTTCTAGTTTACCGTGTTCATGCAGCTCCTCTTTAAAATAAACCAAAATTTCCTCTGGAACAGCCGGAAAAAAATCCTTCCATTCATGCTCCATCAATTCACGTTTCGTCAAATGCACCAAATCAGCAGCCGCTTGATTGGCATATATGATTTTTGAGTCCATAGTAGTGACAATGATAGCTTCCCTTGAGCCTTCCAGTATCTTTTGATAGAATTGTAAAGTGTTCTCATCGGACAGCCGTTCTGCGACCTTTTGCCGTTTCTCCTTCTTTTCCATTCCTTCGCCTCCTAAGTTTTGAAAACACTAAACGTTCATTCCTTAATCAATCGGGTTTATATGAGTGGTTGTTAGGGTATAACTATAAATGTTTTTGGCCTTTGCGCCATGATGGATACTTCATAATGAAGGTGATCATTCGAATGTCAAAAAGAGATTTCTACTTTGACAACGCAAAATTTATACTCATCTTTTTCGTTGTTTTCGGTCATATCATACAGTCTTATATTCATGACAATTCCGTGATTACAGCCTTGTACATGACCATTTATACGTTCCATATGCCGGCGTTTACACTCGTTTCCGGCTATTTCGCTAAAGGGTTTTACAAAAAAGGATATGTAAAAAAATTGGCGAAAAAATTATTGATTCCTTATTTGATCTTCCAAGTGATATATACCATTTTTTACTATTTCCTTTACCAAGAACATACTTTTCAAATCGAGCCGTTCGTTCCACAATGGTCCTTGTGGTTTTTGCTCAGTTTATTTTTCTGGAATGTGCTGCTGATTTTGTTCGTGAAAATCTTTCAATTAAAAGAAAGTCTTTCTCTTTTTATTTCTTTGATTTTGGGCCTTGTGGTTGGATGTTTTGAAGATCATTTGGATGTTCTCAGTTTTTCACGGACGTTTGTGTTCTTTCCGTTTTTCTTGCTCGGATTTTATTTAAAGAAAGAACATTTTTCGTCTATCATCACGACAAAAGCAAGGATCCTTTTTCTAATGGTTTTGTTGACCGTCCTGGTGTCGGTTTATTTTCATCCGAACTTAAATGAAAATTGGCTTTTGGGGTCCAAGTCTTATGCGCAGCTCCATTCTGATAACTTTACCGGGATGGTTTTACGAATCGGCATATACGCCATTAATATTTTGATGGTTTGCTGCTTTTTCGCTTTTGTTCCCCAACGAAAATTTTTCTTTACTCATTGGGGGAAAAATACGTTATATGTGTATCTTTTGCACGGCTTTTTTGTCAAAACTTTCCGTGAAAGCGACATGAAAAATTCGGTGGAGTCTGTCATTCTTTTGCTGATCGTATCGTTTTTGCTGACTGTCTTTTTGTCCAGCTCTTACATGACAGCCGTCGCACAACCAATTATTGAGATGAAGTGGGGAAAATTAAAAAAGATGATCCTCCATTTGAAAAAATCATCGAAATACATGGAAAGCTAGCATCGTTTTCGTACATAAAATAGTATTCGGAAAAAGATGAACATTTCCTGCTAAACAGTAAAAAAGACCATTGTTTTTTGTTTACCGGCTGGACGATACCGAAAACCGTCTCCCTTCCAAGCGACGAATTTTCCCGATGTAGGAAGGGAGATTTATTATGGAAACTTTTCTATGTGTTGTCCTTTTTTTCCGTACTTTTATAAAATAGATGTAGTGATTTTCGCACGCCTGAAACGAATGTGAAATCATTGAATTCGAATATAAAAAGGAGTAACATCGATGCGCATAGTTGTCAGTACATTGAATGCCAAATTTATACATATGAACTTAGCGATACGCTATTTAAAAGCGTATGTTCAATCAAAATACAATGTGGAAATTGCGGAGTATACCATTAAAGATCCCGTCATGAATATTGCGACCGATTTGTTCAACCGAAAACCCGATGTATTAGGATTTAGCTGCTATATTTGGAATATCGAAGAAACGATTAAAGTAATCAAATTAGTCAAAAAAATTATGCCAAATGTAATCATTGTCCTTGGCGGTCCTGAAGTTTCTTACGATGTCCCTTATTGGCTCAAAAGAATTCCGGAAGCAGATTTTATTGTGATGGGCGAAGGGGAAAAAACGTTTGAACAGCTTCTTGATGAAATCAACGGGAATCAAGATTTCAGCACAGTTCCCGGAATCGGATTTATCAAGGAAGATAAAGTCCAGATCAATCCCCCCGCGAACAAGCTTGATTTAAGGGAAATGCCATCGCCGTTTCGATTCGAAGAAGATATACCGGATCTTCCCAACAGGATCGTATATATGGAAACGAGCCGTGGATGTCCTTTTCAATGCCAGTTTTGCCTTTCCTCGATTGAAGTGGGAGTTCGTTACTTTAACCGTGAAAAAATAAAAGATGATATCCGTTACCTGATGAAGAATGGAGCGAAAACCATCAAATTTGTAGACCGAACATTTAATATTAGCCGAAGCTACGCCATGGATATGTTTCAATTTTTAATTGAAGAACATCTCCCGGGCACCGTGTTTCAATTTGAAATCACCGCAGACATTATGAGGCCGGAAGTGATTGAATTTTTGAACCGTGAAGCACCCCCTGGATTATTTCGGTTTGAAATCGGCGTTCAATCGACCAATGATTTAACGAACGAACTGGTGAAAAGAAAGCAAAACTTTTCAAAGCTGACACGGACCGTCACGATGATAAAAGAAGGCGGGAAAATTGACCAGCATTTAGATTTAATTGCCGGCCTGCCGGAAGAAGATTACCAATCTTTCCGGAAAACGTTCAACGACGTATTTGCACTTAGACCGGAAGAACTGCAACTAGGTTTTCTAAAAATGCTCCGGGGAACCGGTTTGAGAATCAACGCCCGTAAATACGGATATATTTATATGGATCATGCTCCGTATGAAATTTTGCAAAATCATGTTCTAGATTTTGAAGATATTGTCAAAATCAAGCAAGTGGAAGATGTTCTTGAAAAATATTGGAACGATCATCGAATGGATCAAACGGTAGAATTTCTCGTCTCCCACGTTTTTCCATCTCCATTCGATTTTTTCCAATCGTTTGGCAGCTATTGGGAAGAGCGAAAATGGTCAAGAATAGGCCATCAACGAGAAGACCTTTTCTTACGGCTTAAAGAATTTCTGCAGAATGAACGAGTAGAACAATGGCCTTTGATTGAAGGATTCATGAAATACGACTTTTTGACTAACGCTCGCTACAAGCCGCGAAAACCATGGTGGAACACCGTTTTGGATAAAAAAGAACGGGCAGCCGTATATGCCCGCTTATTAGAAGAACCAACATTATTAGGCAAAAACTTTGCAAGCCTCAATCTGGATGAAAAAGATTTGTACAAACACACAATTTTAGAAAAAATTCCTTTCGATATAGAGCATTATTTTCAAACAGGAAACATTGTCGATTCGCCAAGCTATCTTCTTGTCTATTATCAGCCCGCTACAGGTGAACCTGTTTCTTTTTTCTTACATGAAAAGGAATGCTGAGCGCTCAGCATTCCTTCTTTTTATTTTGCTTTTTTTTCGCTTCTTTATGGGTGATATCATATAATTTAGAGGCGTTCACATCTCCAAATTCAAGGCCATACTCTACTTGCAATGAAGGTTTCTTTTTTTTCATTATCCTCTACCCTTTCTTCCCTGTTTGGAATTGCGGTTGGCGTGTTTGATCGCTTCTTCGCCATTGGCAAACTCAACGGAAAAATCCGTTTCCTTCACATTTTCTTTCGGTGTTTTGCTGTATTTTTCCACCGCATTCTTTTCCGCTTTTCGCTTCGGCAATAAAAGTACCTCCCTTCCATTCGGTTATTTTCTATCATGACCAAAATAAACACGATTATCCTGACCTACACACGAATAAACAGATCGAACAGTTCACGAAGAAATGCTTATTCCAAATTTTTGTTTCATGATTTGCCGTCATGGGGAAAAAATAAAATTGAATGGACCATTGAACACGAATGGTCTAATATTAAAGTTTTTAAAGGAGGATGCACCAATGGCAGGCAGTCGAAATAAATTATTAATACCAGGAATTGAACAATATCTTGATTCCATCAAATATGAAATTGCCGAAGAATTCGGCGTACAGCTAGGCTCCAACACTGCTTCCCGCTCCAACGGGTCTGTCGGTGGAGAAATAACAAAACGACTTGTGAAGCATGCCCAATCCGAACTAGCTGGATCACAAAATCAAGAATCATGACGTTCAACCAATAACGAAATTTCAAGATCAAGACCTTCTCTTGAGAAGGTTTTGAAAAGTCGCTTTCAAACATTTTTCAGAACCTATAAAACCATAACAAAAGAGGCTAGACCATATCGAATATGAATAAGTCCGCCTCTTTTGTGAATGCTTGTCTTCATTCTTCTTATTGTCTACCAAAATTCTCTTTAACCATTTCTTTTTTTCGCGACACCACATAACCAATAACGGCGATGGCAATCAAAACACCCCAGAAAACGGATTTCCAGCCGATAGATTCCGGAAAATGCTCGTCTAGGATATGAATTTTAGGATGAGCAAGCGTGAAAACAATCAATTTTACACCAACCCACCCCACAATTAAAAAGGCCGCTGTTTCCAATGTTGGATATTTTTCTAGCAGCTGGACGAACCAAGAAGCGGCAAATCGTATTAACACTAACCCAATCATACCGCCAAGAAACATGACGATAAATTGTCCGCCGTCAATTCCACCTATTTGGAACGAGCCAATAGGACTTAATGTGATGGCCATCGCCACGGCTGCCAACATCGAATCGATTGCAAAGGCAATATCCGCTATTTCGACTTTTAGAACCGTCAGCCAAAAAGAGGTTCCTTCCAAGTTTTTTGGACTTTCCGATTTTTTCTCCTCACGTTTCCATTTTTTGATTAAATGATTGATCATGATATACAGTAAATACAATCCTCCGACGGCTTGAACTTGCCAGACATTCACTAAATAAGAGATTAAAAACAAGGCGCTAAAGCGGAAAAGAAACGCTCCGGCCAAACCGTAAAACAACGCCTTCTTTTGCTCTTCTTTTGGCAAATGCTTGACCATCACGGCCATAACAACCGCATTATCAGCTGCCAAAATTCCCTCCAATACAACCAGAATCAACAAAACCCATCCATATTCCATCAGCAATGCAATATCCATTTTTCTCCTCCTCCCTTGATTTACAAAAGTTTCACAAAAAAAGACCTTTGCCCGTTATCGTACAGGCAAAGGTCTTGCGATGCATGATCCAATGTTCATGCCAACAAAGCCGATGGAAAGCTCCATGAATTGACGACTTTGTTGTAGGCTGAATCAGCCCATTGCTACTCCCCTTTGACTTAAAAGCCAAGGTATTCATATTGTTATTAACATTATATGTTTCGAAACAGAAATTGTAAACATTATTTTTTCTGAAAATGCAACAAAAAGATTCTCATCAGTATACCGGCGACCAAGCCAGGAAGCAAAAAGAGCATCGGAGTAAATATTGGACCTAAAAATGCAGAGCCAACATAGACCTTCGGCGAGTAAATCAAGCCTAGCGTGACGGTATAAGCTGAAAAAACAAATGGAAAATACGCATATTTTTCTTTCTCATTCGAAGCCATTTTATAGGCATCCCACATCGAAAACATATACAAACACGGATAAAACATAAGCCACTGATAATCGACAATTTCAGCTGCTTTTTTCGTTTTACCTAAAAAACTAAGTATAATGCCTTCGTTAAAATGACTAAGAAGGTTAACGTAAATTTCCAATCCAACCAATAAAATCCCTTTTACCCATTCACCAGCTAAAAGCTGAGGAAAGCCGGGAAACGCGATGCTCCAAAGCACTGCCTCCAACTTTGTTAGCCTTTTCATATTTTCTTTCGCCGGTTGGCAGCCAGTTGATCTTCTTGAAGTTGAAAAATTCCGCTGCTCATAGAACCTGCCTCCTGATTTCTGCTTATCCATAGTTTATTCGTTTTAAGACAAATTAAACATCAGCCAGTGTAAGGTTCACTTTGCAAGACGGATTTTCCTTTTGCTGCAAAAAGATTTTCCGCAGTCGACGCCATGATCATCCATTCCAATTTGAAGGGGCCCATCCATCGACGGCCCCTTCAAAAAAGTATTTAAAGTTTATCAACAATAAAAGATTCTTTCTTTAGTCCATTGGATTATATAAATGAATATCGGGATTTTTTTCTTGAAACCAGCGAAGTGCGAAATCATTTTCGAATAAAAAGACCTTTCTGTCAAAGCGATCCTTCACCAGCAAACTGCGGCTGCTGGATAAAGAATCATTCACGGCGTCTTCATTTTCAATCCAACGAGCGATTTTGGACCCCATCGGCTCCATTAATACTTCTGAGTTATATTCGTTTTTCATCCGATGTTCAAATACTTCAAATTGCAATTGTCCGACAGCCCCGAGAATATACTCTTCAGTGCGATAAGTTTTAAACAGCTGAATGGCTCCTTCTTGAACTAACTGCTGTATCCCTTTATGGAAACTTTTTTGTTTCATCACATTTTTTGGAGACACTTTAACGAACAGCTCCGGCGTAAACTGCGGCAGTTTTTCAAAATGAAATAATTTTTTGCCCTCTACAATCGTGTCACCAATTTGATAAGTTCCGGTATCATATAATCCGATAATATCGCCGCTGACTGCTTCGTCCACAGTACTGCGATCATCGGCCAAGAACTGCGTAGATTGACTAAGCTTCATGCTTTTCCCCGTTCTGGACAAGGTCACCGACATCCCCCTATTGAATTTTCCGGAACAAATTCGAACAAACGCAATTCGATCACGGTGAGCGGGATTCATATTAGCCTGGATTTTAAAAACAAATCCTGAAAAAAGGTCACTGCAAGGATCTATTTCCCCTTGATCAGATAGCCGAGGCTGAGGTTCGGGGGCAAATTGCAAATACGTCTCTAAAAAGGTTTGTACGCCGAAATTGGTCAAAGCACTTCCAAAAAAGACCGGAGTCAATGTTCCTTCTCTGACACGCTCTTCTGAGAATTCATTTCCCGCTTCATCCAACAGCAAAATTTCTTCCAAAGTTTGTGTATATAAATCGGATTCTTTTATGGGATGGTCGCCGATGATTTCTCCGTTTTCGTCCAGAGAAAGGAACCGTTCTTCTTCCTCTACTCGAAATTGTTCAACGCGGTGATAAAAACGGTCATAAATTCCAAAGAACTCTTTACCCATGCCAATCGGCCAATTCATCGGGTAAGAGTCGATTCCCAAAACCTCTTCTAATTCAGACAACAGTTCAAGCGGTGGTTTCCCTTGCCGATCAAGCTTATTAATAAAAGTGAAGATCGGAATGCCCCGCATGCGGCATACTTTGAACAATTTAATCGTTTGAGCTTCGATCCCTTTCGCCGCATCGATAATCATGACGGCGCTGTCAACGGCCATGAGTGTACGATATGTGTCCTCGCTAAAATCTTGGTGGCCCGGTGTGTCTAAAATATTGACCCGGTAGCCGTTATACTCAAATTGCATAACGGACGAAGTGACGGATATTCCTCTTTGTTTTTCTATTTCCATCCAATCGGAAGTAGCATATTTTCCGGTTTTCTTTCCTTTTACCGTTCCTGCTGCCCGAATGGCGCCCCCAAAAAGAAGCAGCTTTTCCGTAAGAGTGGTTTTTCCCGCATCCGGGTGAGAAATAATTGCAAACGTTCTTCGCGAACGGACTTCTTCCTGTAATGATGCCATATAGAATCAATTTCCTTTCCAAAATTCAACTTAAATGGCCCGAGAATGGCCTTAAGATCGTTACCTTTTCTATCATATTCTTTCAAAATCAGAATTTCAACGTGATTTCACCATAAAAAAGACTTTGAAATCAGGATCTCGGCATGTCTAACGGAAAAACGGCCTTTAATCTAATCTGCTCACTTGCTTCCTTACCGGTCGCCAAATATGTTCCAACAATAAAGCCAGAAGCATTCCAATCATGATACCGTTGCTGGCCACATACTGCACAATGGCCGGCAACCCTTGAAACACAGATTGAGGTAAAAACATAATGGCCGTTCCTAGCGAAAGAGACATGCCGACAATCGTCAAGCGTCTTTCATCCAGAGGGGATTTCAAAATAGAATTCAATCCAATTCCCAACATTTGAGTAAATGTTACTAACATGGCCGCGTATGCAATCGGACCCGGCAAAAGCGACAACGCTTGATAGACAGCCGGTAAAAATGAACTGACAATCAAAAGTACACAACCGATCATATAAGGCTTCATACGGGTTTGGCCCGTCATACGGACAAAACCCGCCGAAATGGACAATGGGACAACCCCAACAGTAGAAAATAAGGAAGACAACAGATTGTTAACCCCGCTGATGATTCCGGCTCGGTTCAGTCTTCCCCTTTCCTCTTGCCGATCAACTACTTGCTGCATGGCCGCCACACTGGCAATAATATTGCTGATTAATACAAAAGCAACTAAAACAGCGGAAACCGCCATGCCTGCGTCCAATTTTGGCCATCCCCAAGCGAAAAACTTAGGAAATGAGACAACTGAAGAGACAGCCGGAGCCTTTTGTTCAAATCCATTTAGCATTATAAAGGTTAACCAGCCGAGAAGAATCCCAATGAGGACAGCGTAACTTTTGAAAAATCCCCTTCCCCATACAGACAAAATAAATACTAATATAAAGACGATAAAAGAAACGAGCACATGGCCTGCTTTTATTTCTCCTCCGGAATCGCCAACACCGATCATACCTTTTAAAAACACACCGGAAAGTTGGAGGGATAAAAGAATTAAATAGACTCCTGTCACGAGAGGCGTAAACAACTCAAGCATATAATTCATCAGCCCCATGGCTCCAATGACAAGCAATACCCCTCCCGCAACTAACATTCCGCCTTCAAGCAATTGTAAAACTTGGAATGGATGAGAATGCCCCGCGGCTGCCATTTCCCCCATCAACACGAAGATGCCCAGCCAAATTCCCGCCGGCCCATCGGCAACCGGCAATCGGTGACCAATCCAGCCGGAAAGCAGGGAAGATATGCCAACAACCAAAAAAGTCCGCTGCAAAAGTTCGGCAATCTGATCGACGGACAAGTGGTAGACTTGTCCAACGACAATAGGAAGTACAATGGAATTGGCAAGTAAAAAAATAAACCACTGCAGTGACGCAACAGCGGTTTCCACTGTCCGTTCTTTCATAAGGGGTCCCTTTCTTTCCATTGAGCGGCACCTCACATCCCTACATCTCTCTTGTCCATTGATAAATCCGCTTTGCCACTTCATCTGATTCGTTTTCTGACAATGCCTTTGACAAAGAATCACTCATTTTCCTTAAAAGCGGTTCCTTTTCCTCTTCATATGTAAAAAAGATGGACCATTCTATTTCAGGAATAGAAACGACGAAGTAATCTTCTTTTTTATTTTCGTAAATAAAGATATTCGTTTCATTTCCGTTTATTTCTGTTTTACGAATTTTCATTTTGTTTTCCCCCTCCTATAAAAATCAGTCATTTCAATAACTTTGGATGCTGCACTATCTTCATATAAATAAGCATCGTTTTTATTTTTGAGCAGGACACGCTGTCGATAAAGGCAGTCATTACTTTTTTAGGTCACACTTCTTCAGCCATTGGCGAGTATAAATAGACATACAGCAACTTTTCCGTATTTTCGATTGCCTTTTGATGAGTTCGTTCGAATGCGTGGGAAGAATCGATTCCCGGGCCGATCAGACCGTGGACGAGATCGCGTCCCGCTCTCATGGCCGCTGAAGCATCCGATCCGTAGAAAGGATAAAAATCGACTTTATATTGAATTTGATGTTCTTTTGCCAGCTGAACTAAATGCTTTCTTAGTCCGTAATGATAAGGTCCGCTGGAATCTTTCGCACAGATTGAAACAGAATACTCGTCTGAAGACTGTCCGTCCCCGATTGCCCCCATATCGACCGCCAAATATTCCACTGTCTCTTCCGGAATATTGGAATTTCCGCCATAACCGATTTCTTCATTATTAGAAAACAAAAAATGAGTCGTATATGGCAATATACGTTCTTCTTTTTGAATCCTCTTCAAAGTTTGAATTAAAATCGCCGCACCTGCTTTATCATCAAGATGGCGCGATTTTATAAAACCCGACGCTGTCATTTCAACCCTCGGGTCAAATGAAACAAAATCACCAACTTGAATTCCCAGCGATTGAACATCGTTTGCAGATTTTACCTCTTCATCGATGCGCACCTCGATATTTTCATCATTTCTTTTTGCCTCTCCCGCTTCTTTATAAACATGAACAGACTGTTGGTGCATCAGTATCGTTCCTGTATACACGCTGCCGGAATCGGTATGAATACAGCAATATTCGCCTTCAACGGAATTCCAGCGAAATCCGCCGATCATCGTTAATTTAAGCCGTCCGTCTTTTTTGATTTCTTTAACCATCGCTCCTAACGTATCAACATGGGCAGTTACAAACCGGTGTTTGGATGAATCTTTTCCCGGCACCGTCACCAATAAGCCGCCTTTTCGGGTTTTTCTGATTGCAAACGTTGTGTCTTTCAACAAAGACTCCACATATCGAATAATGTTTTCTGTATACCCTGTCGGACTGGGAATCGATACAAGCTCTTGAATCAATTTCATCGTTTCATTGACATCTTCCATCCAGCATACTCCTTTCCATCGATATCGATTATACAATATGTATTTTAATAAACATGGAAAAGCGATAACAAGTTGTCAAACATGCAACTTTATTCCAGTATTTAAAATCATCGTGATTGGGGAATACTTCAAATAAAGGAGGAGTGATGAAGATGTTATCGTTTATTCTATATTTAATTGTTGGAGGAATTATCGGCTGGTTAGCCGGTCTTATCTTAGGGAAAGACATTCCCGGGGGAATCATTGGAAATATTATTGCTGGGATTATTGGGGCTTGGCTTGGAGGTTTGATATTGGGACATTGGGGCCCTGATATTAGCGGTATCGCGATCATTCCAGCCTTAATAGGATCCATTATTCTTGTTTTTATTGTTGGTTTGATTTTAAGAGCAGCCAGAACTTAATCAGTACTTCTAATCGCAAACCTATACCTCCACTTTGTTTATATGAACACTTTGCGGGCAGTTCAATTTCCTTTTTTCATTCTAAAAAGGAATTTTTCTGCCCTTTACATATATACCCAGTCCAAAAGCCATTTCATTTATGATCAAGGCCTCTCTAACATCTCCATCCTTGGTGAGTTAGAGAGGCTTGTTTTCCTATTCACTGTTTATAGGCCAGCTTTCAAAACTATATGAACACAACCGATGACTCTGGTTATTCCAGACGTAAAGGCCCTTTATCTCGATGAAAGCATTATACGTATTTCAAGGCATGGTCCAAATCCCGAATCAAATCGTCCGGGTTTTCAAGGCCAACGGATAAACGCAACAGCCCGTCTGTAATTCCTCTTTTTTCTCGTTCTTCTTTTGGCATTGCCGCATGAGACATTTTAGCAGGATATGACAAAATGGATTCCACCGCTCCCAGACTCACTGCAAACACGGGGATTTCTGCGTGTTGTACAAAAGTTCGAACCGCTTCTTCGTCTTTCAACGCAAAGGACAAAACGGCTCCCGCACCTTCAGATTGGCTTTCATGGATCAAATGTCCTTCATGGAATTTCAATCCCGGATAGTAAACATGTTCGACTTTTGGATGTTGAGCCAAAAATTCAGCAATTTTCAAAGCTGAACGGGAAGATTGCATCAACCTCACATGCAAAGTTTTTAATCCTCTCATGACTAACCAAGAATCGTGCGCCCCTAATACAGCGCCAAATGCATTTTGCAAGGCATACAGTCTGTCCGCCAATTCTTTCTCTTTTACAACAGCCAGCCCGGCCAACACATCACTATGACCGGCTAAAAATTTTGTCGCACTATGAAGAACAATATCCACCCCAAAGTCTAAAGGTCGCTGCAAGGCAGGCGTCATAAACGTATTATCAACAAAAGTAAGACATCGATTCGCTTTTGCCAATTTTACAATTTCTTTTAAATCCGTAATTTTTAATAATGGATTGGAAGGTGTTTCTACATAAATGACCTTCGTATTCTCTTTTATATTTCTAGCAACGGCATCCAAGTCCGTCATATCTACAAACGTATGTTCAATGCCGAATCTGTTTAATACAGTTGTAACCATGCGATAGGTTCCGCCATAGACATCCTCTGTCACCAATACGTGGTCGCCTTGGGACAATAACAAAAAAGCTGTTGAAATCGCCGCCATTCCCGATGAAAAAGCAAAACCTCTCGAACCGCCCTCAAGCTGGGCAATCACTGACTCAAGAGCCTCGCGTGTTGGATTTCCTGAACGACTGTAATCGTATTTTCCAAATTCATCAAAACTAGTTTGGTGAAAAGTGGAAGCTAATTGAATGGGAACACTCACTGCCCCCGTAACCGGATCGAATTTATGGGAATTATGGAGCAACTCTGTTTGAATGGAAAATTTTCGATCGATCAATTTTTTATTACTCATGCGGATCACCCTTTCATATTTTGAAACGCTTGTTTTAAGTCGGCTAACAAATCTTCCACATTTTCAATGCCGATGGAAAAACGCAGCAGCCGATTGTCAATCCCGTTTTTAATGCGAATTTCTTCCGGAATATCCATATGTGTTTGCGTAGCCGGATACGTAATAAAGCTTTCGACTCCTCCTAAACTCTCAGCAAAAGAAATTAACTGCAAGCTTTGTAAAAAAGGGTTGACCCATTCCTCTTTTTGCAATCGGAAAGATAGCATTCCTCCTCTTCCGGGATATAAAACATCGGTCACCTCGCTACAACATCGCAAAAATTCACTGATTTTCCGGGCATTTTCTTCATGCTGCTTCATTCTTAATCCGAGCGTTTTCATCCCTCGAATCAATAGCCATGAATCAAATGGAGATAAGACCGCTCCGATCGCATTTTGATATTCGCCGATTTTTTGGGATAATTCTTCTCCTTTTGTAGCGACAAGTCCTGCAAGGACGTCATTATGTCCGCCAAGATATTTCGTAGCGCTATGGACGACAATATCGGCCCCTTGAAGAAGCGGCTGCTGCAGAATGGGGGTATAAAACGTATTATCCACAATCAATAAAAGCCCGTATTCTTTTGCTAATTTTGCTGTTTGCTCTATGTCTGCTTCTTGCATTAGGGGATTGGTCGGCGTTTCAAGAAAAATCGCTGCTGTCCGGTCCGTGATTTTTTCTCTTACTTTGGCGATATCTTGAAAATCGTCATATATAAACGTTAAACCAAACTTTTTCCAATTTCTTTCAAACAAACGATAAGTGCCGCCGTATAAATCTTTGGAAACAATCAGTTCATCACCGGATTGAAACAAACTCAAAACCGTTTGAATCGCTGCCATTCCTGAACTGAATGCAAAACCCGCATCGCCTCCTTCCAAGTCGGCAATGGCTTTTTCAACGATTTTTCTAGTTGGATTTCCTGTTCTTATATAATCATATCCAGTCGATTGACCTATCCCTTTATGTCGGTAAGCGCTCGATAAATAAATGGGAGGATTGATCGCGCCGGTGGATTCCTCGCTCCGGTTGCCTATTTGGGCCAGTTTGGTTTGCAAATGATAACGTTCCATTGCATGCATCTCCTCTTGAAATGGTTTTGATAGGACGACATGATGGAAAAAAGAAATTTTTACAAATCAAGTCGATTTCCTAACACTGTTCATGAATAGTTTCAAATAAAAAAGCCTTCTAAGAAGAAGGCTTTTTAATGACAGTCCTCTTCTTATCTTCCGGATAAATCCGCTGGATTTAGCACCTTGACAGCAATCGTGGATTGCAGCAGGTTGCTGAGGTTTCACAGGGCCAGTCCCTCCACCTCTCTCGATAAGAACGAAATTATTCGAATTTTTCCATCTTTTAATTAAATGTAACCGATCAGGTAAAAAAAAGCAATGATTTTTTATCATCGTTATGGAAAGGTTGAAAAGATGACAGCCTTTCATCCATTTCCTCTTTTGTTTCACATCTGCCAAAACGGTTCGATCAAAACGCCGTTCACTTGTGAATATTTTCCCATTTTCAGCAAAATCCTTCATCGAATCTTGTCATTTATGAGTCTATATTTCTCATGTCCTGTTTTTCTCCCATATGGTATAATTAAGCATATTTTGTGAAAAGGATGTGGGATTGTGCTAGAAGTCATCAAAGCGATTGTGCTAGGATGCGTGGAAGGGCTGACCGAATTTCTTCCGATTTCTTCCACAGGACATTTAATTCTTGTGGGTCATTTTCTTTCATTTACAGGCGACAAAGCAAAAACTTTTGAAATTGTTATCCAATTGGGTTCGATACTTGCCGTGGTCGTTCTTTATTTCAAACGGTTCCTTTCCCTGTTTAACTTCAAAAAGCGATCTGGTTTAAACCTTCTACATATTATTATCGGGATGATTCCAGCCTCTGTATTAGGTTTTCTCTTTCATGATGTCATTAAAAACGTACTTTTCTCTCCCTTCACCGTCGGTATCGGTTTATTTTTGGGAGCTTTTTTAATGATCTATGCGGAAAAAAAGAGCAAAACCGAATCAACCCAAGATTTGGATCACTTATCGTATAAACAGGCTTTCATTATCGGTTTGTATCAATGCCTGTCCCTATGGCCTGGTTTTTCAAGAGCAGGATCGACCATCTCAGGAGGACTCCTTGCTGGTGCCAACCATAAAACCGCTGCTGAATATTCCTTTTTGCTAGCTGTCCCCATGATGGTCGCTGCCAGCGGACTTGACTTGTTAAAGAGCTATCAATACTTATCGATTCATGATTTGAACTACTTTGCTGCAGGCTTCATTACCGCCTTTATTGTTGCCATGCTAGCCATTGTCTTCTTTTTGAAAATTTTATCCAAAGTCAAACTCATTCCGTTCGCAATCTATCGAATCATCATCGGAATCATCGTCATCGCATACTTTATTTAAAGCATTAAAGGGGCCTGGCCCCTTTAATGCTTTAAAAATTTATTGTTGGATTATTTGTGGTCTTTGGGTTAAAATACATACTGCTGGGTGATAGAAAGGTCTAAGTACCTATTTTTATCCATATCAAAGTAACTCTATACACATTGGAGGTTTACAGCATGAAAAAATACTTTAAGTGGTTTGCTGTTGCTACGCTTATGCTCGTTTTAGCAGCATGCGGCAACGGTCAATCAACAGACAAGAATAAGACTTCTCAATCCAACGACTCCGATCTTTATCGTCAAGTCAAAGATAAAGGCGTTCTCGTCATCGGTACAGAAGGTACATATGCTCCGTTTACTTTCCATGATAAAAGCGGAAAACTAACAGGATATGATATCGATGTAGCGAACGAAGTGGCAAAACGCCTTGGAGTCAAAACAGAATATAAAGAAACGCAATGGGATTCCATGTTTGCAGGTTTAAACTCTAAACGTTTTGATATGATTGCAAACCAAGTAGGAATTCGCCCTGACCGCGAAAAGAAATACGATTTCTCCAAACCGTACACGGTCTCTAAAGCGGTAGTGATTGTGAATAAAAACAACAAAAATATTCATTCATTCGCAGATCTGAAAGGGAAAAAATCCGCCCAATCACTCACAAGCAACTTTGCGGATCTTGCTAAGCAGAACGGCGCAAACATCGTGGGCGTAGACGGATTTGAACAAGCGATTCAATTATTAACATCCAATCGGGTAGATGCCACGATAAACGATTCATTGTCTTATCTTGATTATAAAAAACAAAAACCAAATGCTCCGATTAAAGTGGTAGCTAAAAGCGATGATGCTTCTCAAAGTGCTTTCATGTTCCGTAAAGGTTCAGGACAATTAGTAGATAAAGTAAACCAAGCATTGGATGACATGAGAAAAGACGGCACTCTAGCCAAAATCTCTAAGAAATGGTTTGGTGAAGATGTATCTAAATAGTATCCAATTACAAGATCCTAATCATTATATGCAAATTGCACAAAGTTCCCTTCTCCCTATGTTGAAGGGGGCTTTGTATTATACATTGCCTTTAACTCTGATTACGTTTTCTATTGGCTTGATTCTTGCTCTTTTAACAGCACTCGCAAGAATTTCAAGCATTAAACCGCTTCAGTGGATAGCGCGTTTTTACGTATCGATTATTCGTGGTACTCCGTTGCTTGTGCAATTATATATTATTTTCTATGGTCTGCCATCCATTCATATCACCATCAATCCATTCCCGGCTGCCGTGATCGGTTTTTCTCTTAATGTAGGAGCTTATGCGTCAGAAATCATACGTGCAGCGATTTTATCGATTCCAAAAGGTCAATGGGAAGCGGGATACTCAATTAATATGAACTATTCGCAAATATTAAGACGAATCATTTTGCCACAAGCGGTGAGAGTATCGATCCCGCCTTTATCCAACACTTTTATTAGTTTGGTGAAAGATACTTCTCTTGCATCACTGATTTTGGTTACAGAAATGTTTAGAAAAGCCCAAGAAATTGCCGCAACCACATATGAATTTTTACTTCTCTATTCAGAAGCGGCTTTAATCTATTGGATTATTTGTTTCATTCTCTCCATCATTCAACAGAAATTGGAAGGTCGTTTCGACAAGTATGTAAGCCATTAAAAAAGCTTTTGTACAATAACAAGCCTTTTATAAAGGAGTATTGAGCATCGGCATGATTAAAATTCATGATCTACGAAAACAATTTGATCAACTTGAAGTTTTAAAAGGGATCAACATGAGCATCGAAAAAGGAAAAGTCATAGTGATTATCGGTCCATCCGGCTCCGGAAAAACCACTTTTCTGCGCTGCCTGAATGCCCTTGAAATTCCAACAAGCGGGACGATTCAAATCGGAGATGTAAAAATAGATTTTTCACAACCTGTTTCAAAAAAAGAAATTGCCGCTTTACGCAAAGAATCCGGGATGGTCTTTCAACAGTATAATCTTTTTCCGCATAAGACGGTTTTGGAAAACGTAACGGAAGGACCCATTATCGTAAAGAAACTGCCGAAAAATGAAGCCATTCAAAAAGCAGAAAAACTCTTGCAGAAAGTGGGCTTGCTTGATAAAAAAGATGAATATCCGTTCCAACTGTCCGGAGGGCAGCAACAACGGGTTGGAATTGCACGCGCCTTAGCCATGGAACCGGAATTAATGCTGTTTGATGAACCAACTTCCGCTTTAGATCCCGAACTCGTCGGTGAAGTGTTAAATGTTATGAAAGAACTCGCCAATGAAGGAATGACGATGGTCGTTGTCACCCATGAAATGCGATTCGCAAAAGAAGTGGCAGATGAAGTCGTCTTTATGGACCAAGGTGTGATTGTGGAAAGAGGTAAACCTGAAGAAATCTTTACACGTCCTAAAGAACAACGGACGAAGCAATTTCTGCAATTATTAACATAACCCTTTTCATCCACTTTGATAGATCCTTCCTATCTTTTAAATCATGATGGGAAGGATTTTTTTATTTTTACGTTTCCAACAACCGTTCTGCCTAAGATTCTCTCATTTCTAACGCCAAAACAAGTACTCCATTGTTTTTCCCACCAATTAAAATCACGTAATCATTTATTTCTTCTTTTTCTTTTCTTGCTTAAACAGTCCATCAGTCATCCTTCCAAAACCGGGATTTTACAGTCTATTATGCGGGATTTAGTGCATTCTTCAAAAATAGGTATCCCCTTTTATCCATAAAAAACCGCCTCCGGAATTCAACCAGAAGGCGATTCTAACGGATGGTCTTTTTATTTGGCCAGTTCCTTCACATAAGGTGTGATGTCGATTTTTAAACTGTCTGCCAATCGTTGTCCCAGCCCTTGATCTGCTTGATAAAAATTCATAATCGAACGAATCGTAATCTTTTGATCTTTTACTTGGCTTAAATCATCCGTTAAGTTTTTAATCACTGTATCTTGTACTTCTTTTGAATATTTTCTCCACACTTGTCCGGCTTGGCCAAAATTGTTTGGTTTATAGAAAGCTTGTTTAGCAGCAACTCCATTTATCGGCTGCGGTTCCTCAACATAAGACCGGTCTTCTTTCGGCTCATTTTCATAGCTGTTCGGTTCATAATTGATCGGGCTTTCTTGCTGTTTAAACGGCATATAGCCATCACGTTGATAATTATGAACTTCTACACGCGGGGAATTAATCGGAAGTTGCAAATAATTCGGTCCGATCCGATGCCGTTGAGTATCCGAGTAGGAGAATAGACGCCCTTGAAGCAATCTGTCTTCAGATGGCAGCATTCCTGGAACTAACACGCCCGGATTAAACCCTACCGATTCAGTTTCCGCAAAATAATTTTTTGGATTGCGATTTAAAGTCATCGTCCCGACAAATTCGTACGGAATATCTTCCTCGAACCAATCTTTCGTCGCATCTAGCGGATTAAAATCAAATCGATCAAAATCTTTCGGATCAAGTACTTGAACATATAAATCCCATTGAGGAAAATCGCCGTTTTCAATCGCTTCATATAAATCTTTCGTTGCATGGCTATGTTCATGAGCTTGAATTTTCGCTGCTTCTTCAATACTTAAATTTTTGATTCCTTGTTTCGGCACCCAGCGCAATTTTACATACACTGTTTTCCCTTCAGCATTGATCCATTTAAAAGCATGAACGCTTGAACCTCTCATATGACGATATGTCGCCGGAATCCCTTCATCCGTAAAAACATGAAGAAGCATATTGGTGGATTCTGGAGAAAGCGAGCAGAAGTCCCAAAAACGGTCTTTTGATTGCAAGTTTGTTCTTGGATCCGGTTTAAAAGCATGGATCATATCCGGAAATTTAATGGCGTCTCTAATGAAGAAAACGGGAAGATTATTTCCAACAAAATCATAATTTCCTTCTTCTGTATAAAATTTCACCGCAAAACCTCGTGGATCTCGCAATGTTTCCGGAGAATGATTTCCATTAATCACCGTGGAAAACCTTGCAAAAACAGGAGTTTCCGTTCCCGGTTCTTGAAGAAATTTTGCTGTCGTATATTTGCTCATGCTGTTTTTGGTCACAAACACTCCATGAGCCCCTGCTCCCCGAGCATGAACAACCCGTTCAGGAACACGTTCTCTATCAAAATGAGCCAATTTTTCAATTAATTGATAATCTTCCAGCAAGGTTGGCCCATTCACCCCGGCTGTGCGAGAATTTTGATTATCTCCTACTGGTGCTCCCTGGTTCGTGGTTAACTTTTTCTTCATTCTCTCCGCTCCTTTATCAATCATTATTTTTATTTTAAAATTATTATCATCTAATACACTTTTTATTTTATACAATTGAGAATGAATGTCAACTCCAAATTATAATAATTTTAAATTAATTTTTTTCGAGTTTTCGATAAACATAGACTTTCTCATGATTCCCCGCTCAAAAAACAATTTTTACAACGTATGTCTATGTGAAAGAGCAGCTAACATTTATATATATAAAAAATGAAAAGGGATATTCGCATCGGAATATCCCTTTTTTATTTACCAGCATGTATTTCTGTTGCAGGTTAAGATCTTAATGCCTACAAGCATGATATTTTTTTTACACTTTTCCTTCCCTTTTTCTCCGACAAGCACAGAAAGGACATTCACTCCTTGGTTCAGACGACCTTTTTGAAAAAAGTGTAAGAAGAAACTATTTTTAGCCCCATCCCAGAACTGATCACTATAACACACATACATAACTTGAAGCCTTATTCCTTTGGCCGCTCTTCATAACCTCTACTGGAAAGAGAATACTCTTCACCATCCAATTGTTCCATTTTCTCGTCAATGGTTCCTTCCGTCACCGTATCGTTGACTTGTTCATGCGTTTTAGCCAAACCAGAAGCCGCTTCTGATGAATCTTGATTATCTTCGGGATGAAAATATCTTCCTGCTGAATTTTCACCATTTTGTCGTTTTTGGGCTGCCATTTGTCTTCCCCTTTCCAAATCGTTTTATCCCTATTTTTCACTTATAAGAACTCTTTATTCGCTTTTCTCATTTTGGCCTTTATCGCCATTGAAAAAATTGGACTATAGCCATCGCTACGTTTACTCTCCTGTTCATGTATCTTCCCGCAACAATGTTCCTCAACCGTTCATTATAAAAAGATACGTTTTGACCTTTTGAAAAGCGATAGACAATAAAAATCGTTCTACTCCATTTAAAAATTGTGGGAAAACCCTTTCATTCATGTTCTCTAAAAATGAAAAAGTCAAATCCGTAAAAACTTCAAACAAAGATACATCTACAGTAAATTTCCTTTGCAGTTTCTCATGTATATTCACCACTTCATTTGCTCATACTTTTTTATCGGATGGTAACTTTTAAATAAACAGGTGATATGCAGATGGAAAATAAGACCTTTACCATTTTTGTAAATGGCGTTGAAATCGAAGCAAGAGAAGATCAGTCGGTTTTTGAAGCGGCGCGGGATCATAACCAATATATCCCCGGAATTTGCTCGTATCAGCCGGATCTCGGCGTTGGTGTGCTGCAAACTTGTGACACTTGTTATGTTGAAATAGACGGGGAACTGCAGCGGGCTTGTGCAACGAAAGCCAAGCCTGGCATGCGGGTAAACTCTTTATCAGACAAGGCGAAGGCAGCACAATTGGAAGGAATGTCACGGATATTGGCCAACCACGAACTCTATTGCACAGTCTGCGACAACAATAATGGCAACTGTGAAGTCCATAATACCGCCGAATACTTGCAAATCGAACATCAAAAGTATGAATTTACGCCAAAGCCTTATCCACCCGATCATTCCCACCCTTTTTATCGCTATGAGCCGGATCAGTGCATTCTTTGCGGGCTATGCGTCGAAGCATGCCAAGACCTACAGGTAAGTGAAGTTCTCAGCATTGCTTGGGACAGAGAACGACCTCGTGTCATTTGGGACAATGATGTTCCAATCGATCAATCATCCTGTGTTTCGTGCGGACACTGCGTAACTGTCTGTCCTTGCAATGCTTTAATGGAAAAGTCCATGTTGGGCGAAGCCGGCTACTTAACAGGTATTCCGAAAAATATTTTAGAACCGATGATTGATTTTACGAAAGAAGTGGAACCAGGTTATCAAGAGATTTTCGCTATTTCCAATATGGAATCAAGCATGAGAGAAGCTCGGATCAAAAGAACCAAAACGGTATGCACTTATTGCGGCGTCGGCTGCAGCTTTGAAATATGGACAAAAGGCCGAAAAATATTAAAGGTTCAGCCTGAGCCAGAAGCGCCGGTGAACGGGATTTCCACCTGTGTCAAAGGAAAATTCGGCTGGGACTTTGTGAACAGCGAAGAACGACTGACTAAACCGCTTATCCGAAAAGGCGATCATTTTGTCGAAGCAACGTGGGATGAAGCACTGAATTTAATCGCAGAAAAATTCCAATCTATAAAAGAAAAATACGGTCCCGACTCTCTTGGATTTATTTCGTCCTCTAAATGCAGCAACGAGGAAAATTATTTATTTCAAAAACTGGCGCGAGCTGTTTTCGGTACGAATAATGTCGACAACTGCTCTCGTTATTGTCAAACCCCTGCTTCCACCGGTTTGATGAGAACGGTTGGAATCGGCGGCGATTCCGGCACTATTCAAGATATTGCTAGTGCCGATTTAGTCATCGTGATTGGAGCCAACCCTGCGGAATCCCACCCTGTTTTAGCAACAAGAATCAAGCGAGCACACAAACTGCATGGACAAAAATTAATAGTAGCAGACCTGAGAGTAAATGAACTGGCCGAACGAGCTGATCTCTTTATTCATCCGAAGCCCGGAACCGATCTCGTCTGGTTGTCTGCCGTAACAAAATACATTCTGGATCAAGGCTGGGAAGATAAAACATTTTTACAAAACCGAGTGAATAATGTCGAGGAATATATTCGCTCGCTGGAAAAATTCACATTGGATTATGCAGAAGAAAAAACCGGTTTATCCAAAGACACTCTTGTCAAGATAGCCACTATGATCCACGAAGCAAAAGGCACCTGCATTCTTTGGGCGATGGGAGTTACGCAACATTTGGGCGGAACCGATACAAGCACCGCGATCGCCAATTTGCTTCTAGTGACCGGAAATTTTGGAAAACATGGAGCAGGCGCCTACCCACTTCGCGGACACAACAATGTTCAAGGAGCAAGCGACTTTGGAACAATGCCTGCATGGTTTCCGGGATACGAGCCTGTTGAAAACGACGAAGTACGCGCACGATATGAAAAAGCATGGGGCGTGAAACTGCCGGAAAAACCAGGACTGAACAACCATCAAATAGTAGAAGCCATTCATGATGGAAAAGTGAAAGGAATGTATTTGTTCGGTGAAGAAATGGCTTTAGTGGATTCCAATATCAATCATGTGAACGCTGGATTTGAAAAATTGGAGTTTTTCGTCGTTCAAGACATTTTCTTTTCCAAAACGGCCCAATATGCGGATGTGGTGCTTCCGGCAGCGCCTAGTCTGGAAAAAGAAGGAACGTTCACGAATACAGAACGAAGAATCCAGCGCTTTTACCGAGTGATGGAACCACTTGGCGATTGCAAACCGGATTGGGAAATTTTCCGCGATCTCGCTAATCGTCTAGGTGCCGATTGGCGCTATACCCACCCGTCTGAAATTATGGATGAAGCAGCTAAGTTGGCTCCTGTTTTTGCCGGTGTCCGTTACGATCGACTGGAAGGATGGGAAAGTCTCTTATGGCCTGTTGATCGAGATGGAACAGATTCGCCGCTCTTATTTAAAGACCGATTTGGATTTCCCGACGGAAAAGCAAGATTGTTTCCGGTTGATTGGACACCACCTTTTGAAGCAGGCGATGGCTATGATCTCCATTTGAACAATGGCCGTTTGTTAGAACATTTCCATGAAGGAAATATGACTTATCGCTCAAAAGGCATTACTCATAAAGTGCCGGACACGTGGCTGGAAATTTCTCCGGAGCTAGCAAAAGAACGAAATATCGAAACCGGAGCGCTTGTCCGTCTGACGTCACCGTATGGAGAAACAAAAGTCCGAGTTTTGGTCACCGATCGGGTCAAAGGACACGAATTGTATTTTCCGATGAACGGGAACAAAGAATATAATGCCGTTAATAAACTAACAAGCAGTTATCATGATCGGGTGACTCATACCCCTAACTACAAAGAAATGCAAGTGAAAATGGAAGTTCTTGAACCGAAAGGAGAAAGCCCGTTGCCAAAAGTAAATTACAGGTTTGGAAATCCACAGCCGCATATAGGAGCAGAAGTAGAACGAAAATGGAAACGTTCTGACTTTACGCCGATACCGGAGGAAATCAATAGGGAGGGAATCATCGATGGCCAAGCCCATTAGTGCAATTGAAAAACAACATCCCGATCCCCTTGAAGAAACATCAGAAGCTTTAGCAGAAATCGGGGAAAAAATAGCGAACAGTCGAGAAGCTGTTCTAAAAACACTGGATATACTTCAAGAGATGCAAAAATCGGGTGTATTGGACATTCTATACGGCCTCTTAAAGTCACGTGAAAAAGTGGGCACGGTGATGATCGAACAAATCAATCAGCCCAAATATCATCATGTGGTTAAAAACGGCTTTCAATTATTGGCTACACTCGAATCAGAACAATTGGAAAGCATTTTTAACGCTATGAAAAAAGGGATTGAACAATTGGATCAACCTACAAAAAAGCAACAATCGCTAAGCCTCTGGGGCATGATGAAAGCAGTGCGAGACCCATATATCAACTCGGCCCTTTCTATGATGCTCCATTTCTTGCATGGCGTTGGTAAGGGATTGGAAAGTCAGAAGCAATTGAAAGAAAGCTGAAAAACTTTGGCCATGGATGGTGAGAAGATTGATCACACGCATGATTTCCATTCCAAATATGACAGAATCAGATAAGGATACGGTAAGCAGAGTGCTTCACGATGTGTGGGGAGTACGAAATATTCAAATGAATGCCGAGAAAAAAACCGTTGCAATCTCATTTGATGAAAATGCAGCCACTTTGGAAGATTTTCGACAAGCCATGATCGATAACGGATTTGAATGTCAGGTGATGGAACATCAGCCGCCTGACTTTCCCGACCATATTCAATGAGATCACTGAAAAAATGTTCATCAGTAAGGAGGATGCCTTGATGCCTAGAATTTGCGAAATATGCGGAAGAAAAGAAGACGTGGAAGATGAACAATGGGAATATGATATTTTAGATGTATGCAAAGACTGTGCAAATGATCGAAAAATGACATTGGATCTTGAAGAACTATAAAGAAAAAGGGATGGCCAACCTCCGTAATGGATAAAATCCAATGGAGGTAGATCATCCCTTCTTTTTTCTTTCAGCCTGTTATGTTCTATAACGGTAGGAAATCTTCTTCTTGACTGGAAGCAAAAAACGATTGACGGGATCCGTATGAAAGAAAAATCTTTATTGAATTCCCTTCGACATGATCCCAGCGGCTTATTGGTTTATTGTTCCAATAAGCCGTATTTTTTTTGAAAACGTTGTAGAACTTTGATCCAGCTTTTTGCAAATAAAGCCAGAAAGAAGACATTGGAAAGCCCGTGAGCCAAATCAAATGGAAAACTGGCGCTGTAATACGCTACTATTTGCGGCCAAGTGATGTGGTTCATAACAGAGACGACATACATGAGATTCATACCCCATCCAAATAGAATGCCCACCACGAATCCATAAGCACAGCGGCCAACCGTATTTTTCATCAGCCTTGTTCGTCGCATCAAACCTGCCGTTAACCCGATCATACCCCAAGCATACATTTGCCAAGGCGTCCAGGGGCCTTGGCCTAAAAACATATTGGAAACGAGTGCTGCGAGTGCGCCGACCACAAACCCGCTTTCTGGTCCAAACGCGAGCCCGGTGACAATCACGACGAACGTGGTAGGCTGAACGCTTGGAAGAGGAGCAAACGGAACCCGACTTACTGCGGCAATCGCTCCTAAAACCGCCAACAACACCAGCTCTCGTCCGGCTGCTTTCCGCCTCTCAAAGCGAATGACAAAAGGAAGAAACGTGCCGATCATAAAAATCACGCTGATCCATAAAAAATGGCGCTGTACCGATAAAGGCAAAAAGGCTAGAATCACAAATAAAATAACCGCTAACAGGATGAGAATCATTCTAGAAACCGCCATTTTTCTCGAGCCTCCTCTACCGTTAACACTTCCGGGACACGTCCGCCCCTGGAAATCCGATTGGCAACAGTCGTATAAAACGTATTTCCTTGAAAGAACGTTTTGGTAGGAGCGGTAATCGTTACTTCCCCTTGGAACAGCATGGCGCAGCGAGTCGAGTATTGGGCAGCAAACTCAATATCATGAGTAACCATTACAATCGTAATCCCATTAGCCCTTAAATTTTTTAACAGTTTCCCAAACTGAAGTTTGGCTTCCGGATCCAATCCTTTTGTCGGTTCATCTATAAGCAAAAGTCGCGGATTCATCAGCATCACACCGGCAAGAGCCGCTTTTTGCATTTCTCCTCCGCTTATATCATAAGGATGACGGTCTTTAATAGGCGTCAATTGAAACATCTCCATTAATTGTTCCATCTTTTCTCTTCCATGGTGGATTTGGTGCTTATCGATGATGGCCTCTAACTCCGCTTCCACTGTATCCTGCAGGAAGAAAAGTTTCGGATTTTGCGGTAAAAAAGCAATTTCTGATGGAACTGGCTTTTTCAGTTTCTTTCCATTAAAGATAACGGCACCACTCTGCGGCTTTTGGAGACCGGCCATGACTTTCAGCAACGTAGATTTTCCGGATCCATTCGCTCCAACCACCGACAGCCACTCCCCTTCATACACGGAAAGCGACAATTGATCCAGTATTGGTCTAGTCTCCTTTTCATATTGAAAATCAATTCCTTTTAAAGCCAACAAAGGTTTTTTATTTGAAAGATCCTCTTGAAACGGCTGGGTGGGAACGGTGGTCCCTTTCAGGGTCGAAATCCATTTTCTTCCTTCTTTTACTGTCAGCGGAATGCTTTCTGAGGCAAGCTTTTGACTATGTTCTAAATATAGGCGGGCCGGGCTGGGAAGATAGGGATAGATCTGAGAAGAAGGATGTTTTGCCAATTGAGAAACGACTTCACGCGATGGGGCATCATAAATCTTTTTGCCCTTTTCCAAAACCATGACGCGGTCTGCAAGTGAAAACAATTCCTCCAAACGATGTTCCGCGATGATGACGGTAAGTCCAAATTCTTCATTCATTCTCCGGAGCATGGTCATAAATTCACTTGCAGCCACCGGATCAAGCTGAGCAGTGGGTTCGTCTAAAAGAAGAATACGCGGATGCAACAACAAAACAGCAGCAAGATTGACCAATTGTTTCTGGCCGCCTGACAATTCAAATGTCTTTCGCTCCAACCATCCTTCCAAGCCAAAAAAATGAACCATTTCGGCTATTCGCTTTCGCATGTCCTCCGTTGAATATCCCAAATTTTCAAGACCAAAAACCAACTCCTCCATCACCCGGTCCATAACGATTTGATTTTCCGGATCTTGAAAAACCATGCCAATCTCTTGTGCCATTTGTTTGGCCGGCACTTCCATAAAAGATCTTCCGTCCAAAAACAACTCCCCTTCTATCTTTCCATGCGGACGGACTTCTCGCTTTAACAAACGCAGAAGAGTGGACTTTCCGCTGCCGGAAGGGCCGCAAAGGAGAATAAATTCTCCCGGCTCTACTGTAAAAGTGATATCAGATAGAGCAGGTTCTGGTGCATCCGGGTACGTAAAAGTTAAATTTTTCGCTTCCAATAACGCCATAGCAGTGCCTCCCTTACTTGAATTCCTATTGGAAACCCTACAAACATAACGAACATGAGCAGGAAAAACCACTCTCTGCCTTGCAATAATAGTGGTTCCAAAATCGGATAGACTGCCAGCACGCCGTCCCCAAGCCACCATCCAAAAGCCACTGCCGTTCCGAAAACAAGCAAATAAACCATCGCAAACCAATCTTTTCCCATCATCCGAAAAGGAATATAACGGCTCCGTTTCTGAATCCCATAACCCCTTGCTGCCATGGAATCGGCGGTTTGAATTGCCTCTTCAAGCGACCAAGTTAACAATATTTGCACGAATTCCAGACCATTTCTTACTCTTTGTATGAAGGTGCCTTCTGTGACAGATTGTCCCTTTCCTCTTTGGACCATTTCAATTTCATAAAGCCTTCTTCGTAAGAGCGGAACAAACCGCATGGCCAGCATAGCCAACAGGGCCCATTGCGGGAGCCATTTCGCAAATAAAAATAAAAATTTTTCCGCCGTAATCACTTGGTTGTAAGCGGCAAAAGCCGCCATTAAATTAAATAAAGTAAGCGCAAGCATCAATCCTTGCAAAAACGATTCCAACGTGACGGGATTTGCGCCGAAATAAAAGAAAATATGACTGCCGCGGTGATTCGTCAATGGATTGAGTATCAAAAAAAATACGGGAATGGTGATCATCATCCCCTGCCATTTACGCACCGTCTTACCGGAGTCCAACAAAATATTCAATATGAGAAAGAGCACAGCACCCGCCGCTAAAAAGACTGGGTGCTGATAAAGCATGGCAGACACCATCGCCCCGGCAAAATAAAGAAAGCAAACGAATGGATGGTAAGAATGAATTCCTTTTTTCATGGTTGTGTATCCTTTGTATAGTCATTCGTGTAAATCCATTGAATCACATCCCCCGCCTTGACGGCGACAGCACCTGCACTACGAGAAACGTACTTATTGTTGACTTTTATCGTCCAACCACTTAACGGACCATGATCAAATTCATAAAGATTCGAAATTCCTTCCACATAAGCCGTGGAATGACTGCCGCGTATACTGACCGGAATGCCCTTTTGCTTGGCGATTCGCAATGTCACTTCCAACGCCGTATCCCCATTTTGCAACGGTACTTTAGTGGGGGAAAGGATGGTTCCCGTTTGTGAATCTCCACGAATCGATACCGTTACCGTTTGTTTGTTAACCGGTTTTGAGGCCGATTTTGGGGCCGGTTTTGGAACAGGCGTTGCGGCTGGTTTCGAAGATGGTTTTTTGGCCGGCTCCGGTTTCACAGTCGATTGACTCTTTGGTGCTTGTGGAGTATGGATTGTCGTCGCATTGCTCTTTTCAGCCGTTGATTTTTGTTCGCTGTTCCCTTTGCTATTCTCTTTCTCCGCATTGGCATTGGACGATCCGTTTTTTGACTTTGCAGCTGAATCAGTCGATTTCGACTTTGTTTCTTTTTCATTGCTGGTTTTGGACGAATCTGCGGCCGAATGGGACGACTTTTCCGCATCTGCAGTTTGATCTTTATTTTGATTATGATCTTCTTTGGAAGTTTTTATCTCCTTTTCTTTTCCGTCTGAAGATGTTTTGTCCGAAGATGACTGAACAGCCGCTGCGTTATGATGGTCGTTATTGGAATGAGGCACGACTTCATCCTTTTGACAGCCTGCCGTAAACAAGATCAACAAAAAAGAGAATAGTAGTAAGAACGCATTTTTCCATTTTCTCATTTACCGTCACCCCCTTGGGAATGTTCCGGATAAGCATAGATGATATAACGTTTCGGTGCATTTCCCACATAACGAAATGGGTAGCATGTCGTTAAAACTAACTCCTCAGTCGGCGCGGTGGAATGAATGACAGAACGATCGTCCTTGTCCACAATTTTCATGCGGCGAATGGTATAAGAAAAGGATCCGTACGACAATCGAATGATCAACTGATCGCCTTTTTTCAGCGTTCCTATTTGTCGAAACACCGTATCCCGGTGGCCGGAAAGAACAATTTGATTATGTTGTTTCGGATAGGCAGAAGCTGAATAATGGCCGACCCCTTTTTCTAAATCTTCCGGAGATGCTCCTTCGACAATCGGCAGCTTCCGTTTTAAGGCTGGTATCTCTAAAGTACCCACGACTTCTCCGCGCACAGGATGAAAAGATCCTTGTTTATGTTCAGAATGCACAACTTTTTCCGCTTTCCGAAGCGCATCTTTTTGATCCGCATCCATTTTCAGCTTCTGCCATCCAGCGCAGGCAATGAAAAGAAAGCCCCCAGCAATGAATAAAAGGGAGATCTTTTTAATCATGGCCTCTCTCCCGGTATTTCCGGTTATAAACATATAACAGAACACCCGCTATGATCAGAATGATTCCTGCCAAAAGAAGATTATAGATATTCGTTGTAGTATTCGGCAATTTGCCGCCCAAAGACGCGTGTGAAGTTTTGGATCCGGATTGATCGTGATCATTTTTTTCTTTTGAATTGTTCGTTACGAGACCGCTGTTCTCATTTTTTGATTCTGTATTAGGATTGTTGCTCATTTGGGTATTATCGGTCCCTTCTTTCGCCGGATTTGGATTTTGTGCCATCCGATAAACGGAACCTTTTCCATCAGCAAAAAGTTGATAAGCGACCATCGCCTCGGCACCTTGCTCGGTTGCCACTTCATCTGCATCACCCGTTGCCGTGTGGCGAAATTGTCCGGCACCATTATAAAAACGGATCAAATAGCTCAACAAATTGCCGTCTTTTTTCGTAAATGCAGCACCTTGAGGATCAACTCCTGCTGCTGTCAAACCTATAATGGCTGCGGATGCTGCTTCACTTGTTTCCCCTAGTTGAGGATCTGCAAAACCACCATTTTCCTTCTGTTCAGCAGACAGCCAATCGACACCTCGTTTAATAGCGGCAGCCACTTCCGGTTCATCCTTATAAGGAGCCAGAGCAGCGATTGCGATTCCGGTCATATCGACAGGTGAACCTTGGCCGTTATATAGCGTCCACTTGCCATCCGCTTCCTGTAATTCTAAAATGCGTTTCTTTAATTTTTCTCTCGTCCAATTAGCGTTTGATGGAACTGGATAATTTCCGCTGTCCAAAGCAATTAAGGCATACAAGATTCCGTTTGTGCCTTGGCGAGTCATTGGGCAGCTTTCGTTTTTTTCGCAATAGTCACTGTTGTAGATTTTCTCCACCAAATTATATCCTGCTATATCGCGAGGATCTCCTCCTGCAGCCGTTATACCAATAACATCTCTTTCATAATCGGTAATATTCCGGTACTCTCCTTTTGTCTCTATCACTTGTTGCTTTATGTCATTCAAATAAGATGCTGGAACTTTCATTCCGGCTTGATGAACGGCAACAGCCTCCCACGGACTGTCGACTCCCGATTGAAGAATATGGTTCACCGTCGTTTTCAAAATGTCATTTATTTCGTTTTCACTGACCTTATTTGGTTCGTTTACCGGCGATGTATTGGACCCATCTGATCCATTTTGACCATTGCCGCTGCCTTCATTTCCGGTATTTCCACTATTTCCGTTGTTTTCATTATTCCCGTTGTTTCCGTTATTTTCGTTCGTTCCCCACGTTTCGACTTTAAAAGTAATATTGTCATCCGGTTGCAGTACATAGGACGATGCACCGACGGAGGCCATTTGGCCATTGACATAAAATGCCCAATATTGTCCCCATGTATCATGAGATTCAAGCGGTTCTGTTCCGATGTTTTGAACGTAAAGACCAAAGTCTTTACTATAAGCAACATCAAGAGGAATCTTTTGATCATCCGCAATCGATTTTAACAAATCGTAAGCCGTCGCATGGCCTTCAGTTGTTCTTTTTACATTAGAAACAATAGGTTTTCCATCTTTCCCGATGATCGTTAAACGGGCATCTACTTTCTGATTTTTCGTATAATCAGTCGTGTATTCCCACTGAATGTGATCATGGTTGGTCACTTGATATACAGCGGCACTGACAGGAATGGAGAGCCCATTGACATACACCATCCAGCCGCTAGCCGGTCCGCGGTCGCCTCCATGTAAACCATTGATACCGTCTACATAAACGTTTTCACCGCTTCCCTTCGTTTCGACCGAAAGATGGTTTTCAAGGGCTGCTTTTTGCAAAACGTCCAAAATCGTACTTCCAGAAGGGACATCGACCGCCGTTGTTTGCAAGATCGGACCATTGTCCCCGATGATGGTCACTCCTACTTCTGATTGCTGCTGTTCAGCCGTTATACTGCTATTTGACGGCTCCGACGCGAAAGCAGTAAAACCAAATGCCAATTGGCCTATTATGAAAATAGACATTAAAGCCGTGACAGCTATCTTTTTAATAGAAAACACAAATCCCCCTCCTCAACGATATGTAATAATAAAAAATAACCAAAAGAAAAAGGCACACCTAACGAGATAGGGTGCCAAAAAAAAACAAAAATAGCCAGCAACAAACTGACGCACCCTATCCTCGTAGGTATAACGTCGCAAGAAAAATAGGCAGGTCTCCTGGCTCATGATCATCGCTTTCTAAAGCCTTCCCATCTGCAAAACAGCAAACAGTGGCAAACCATTTAGAAAGCTCCCATTCACAGTGGCGGGACCGCGCCGGATTTTCACCGGACTTCCCTTTTCATGGCAAGAGCTCGACAGCACGGCTTTTGCCAACCTATTTTCCTATTAACTAATTGTATTTGAATTTATCATAGCCAATCAAAGTGTAAACTGTCAAACGGACAAAAAATGACAAAATGGTTTGCCAAAAAATCATTTTTTCTAACATCCATTAAAAAACTTTTTGGTGGCAAGTAAAAGAATCAATCGCTTCGAAATCTGGCTCATAGCCAATCCCGGGTTTTTCAGGGACATGAATCCATCCATTCTCGACGGTCACCTCCGGTTGAATGATATCACGTTCCCAATAATGAGATGAGGCAGCCGTATCCCCTGGCAAAGTAAATTGATCTAGAGTAGTGATGGCAACGTTATGGGCGCGGCCGATTCCTGCTTCAAGCATTCCTCCACACCAAAGCGGAATGTGATGTTCTTTGCAAAAATCGTGAATTTTGATAGACTCTCCTAATCCGCCAACGCGGCCGATTTTCAGATTAATAATTTGACAACTTCCAAGTTCAACAGCTTTTCTTACATCTTCAAGACTATGAATGCTTTCGTCCAAACATATCGGCGTTTTCAGTTCCTTTTGAACCAACGCATGATAGACGATATCATCGTGGGCCAACGGCTGCTCTATCATCATTAAATGAAAGTCATCCAATTGTTTCAATAACGGAACATCTTCCAAACGATAAGCAGAGTTGGCATCGGCCATCAAAGGGAGCTGCGGAAAATAATGACGGATTTGTCTGATCACTTCTACATCCCAGCCAGGTTTGATTTTCACTTTCACTCTTTTATATCCTTGTTCCACATAGTTTTTGATCATTTCCAGCAAATCATCGATGGATTTTTGAATGCCAAGGCTGATACCAACCTCTATTTGTCGCTTTTTCCCCCCAATCACTTGGTAAAGCGGTTTGTTTAAGCGCTTTGCATATAAATCCCAAATGGCCGTTTCAATAGCGGATTTTGCCATATAATTCCCGCGAATCGGCTGAAATATCGAATTTACTTCATGTGGATGAGAAATCTCCCGCCCCTTTATCAGGGGGATTAAAAAATCTTCCAAAATGTGCCAGTTGGTTTGGAACGTTTCTTCAGTATAGGTAGGTGCGCTAAAGGCAACGGATTCCCCCCAGCCTATATTCCCGCTCTCATCTTGCACCTCAACTAAAATGAAATCTTTCATTTGGATGGTGCCAAAACTGGTGACAAAAGGAAGTTTCATTTTCATTTTCATATGGCGCATGCTTATTTTTTCAATAATCATACAAGTCATCCCCTTCTATATCGTTGCACATTCGGAACCAGCAGGTAAATTGAACTGATTCTTTTGCCATTCTTACAAATTTCATTACAACCATTCCCGACTGAACATAATTAAATTAACAAGTCTTGTTTGATGACAATTTCTGCGCCAATGATTTTCTTCAGCTCATGACCGCTTAGGATCGCTCGATATAGCAAATTGTAATGGTTAGGTGAATAAACAGAGATCCAACCATCATCGTAAAATCCTATCAATTATTTCCCAGGAAAAAACAGAAACGGTCCTATTTCGTTGCCACATTAAAGATACTGAAAAACACGTCCATTCAAAAAGTTTGACAGGTATACCGATATTCCGTTGATGAATAAGCTTTCATCACTATTTTGGGCCCATTGTCGGATTGTGCGTTAATTAGAAACGATCGATTTTCATTATACCATTCATCCGGCCTTGTCCTTATCCGACAGTTCGAACGTGCGCATCACTGCATTAGCCAATATTTCGATACCGGTAAAGATTGCTTCCGTTTGAAAGGTCATGTTTGGATGATGAAGCCCCGGACGCAGATCGCAGCCAAGTCCGAGCATCGTAGCTTTTAAATCTGGTTTATGGAAAGTATAATGATGAAAATCCTCGCCCCCCGTTGTCAGCATGCCAGGAACCAGCCCTTCTTCCCCCAATGTTTGGACAATCGCTTTGGACATGATTCTTTCTGCTTCCGGATGGATGGAAGCAGCTTTCACATCGGCTTCCATTTTAGCGTGGATCTTAACGCCAAATTGAATTTCTAATGATTGGAATATTTTCGATACACGTTCCATTAGCTGCTGCATAGCCTCGTTCGTTTGTGCTCTAATATCCATTCGAAAAGAAGCTTTTCCCGGAATGAGGTTTGCCGCTTCCCCGCCGGCATGAAAACTTGTTAACTTCACAGAATAAGGGATTCTGGGATCGAAATGAATTTGATTCAAAGCGTTAACCAAAGCGGCTCCAACTTCAATGGCATTTTGCCCTAAATGAGGCCTGGCGGCATGAGCATCTTCTCCGTGAATCTTGCCTTGAAGAAATGCTGATGCGCCATGTTTGATACTTGGTGAAGCCTGACCAAAGCGAAGTTCTTGAATAGGCCGCAAATGAATGCCGTATAAATAGTTCAAGCTATCAATAACGCCTTTTTCAATCATTTTCAGCGCCCCGGTACCTTTTTCTTCTGCAGGCTGAAAGAGAAACATCAACTTTCCGGGAGGACTATAGTTTATTTTTTTGAATAAAAGCATCACGCCAAGAACAATGGCCATATGGGCATCATGGCCGCATGAATGATTGGCTTGCCATATTCCGTCTTTTTCTTGCCATAAAGCATCCATATCGCTTCTGACCCCGACACATATTCCGTTTTTCCCTTGGCCGAATTCTACCACAACTCCCGTACAATCCGTAAACGTTTTTGGTTGATAGCCGAATGTTTTCAGCTGTTCAGTAATAAAGCGTGTCGTTCCAAACTCATGCCAGCTTTTTTCCGGATGATGATGGAAATAGTCAAACAGCTGGTGAACAACAGGCTTTAAAACCTCCAATTCTTTTTTCACGTCCACACCTTCTCCCTATGCGAATCATCATTTTATCATTTAAGCATCCATCCGATTTTAAAACGTTATCTATACGTTTTTCTCCCGATACTTTGTTTAGAATGCGAGTGCACAAACGATTTTTTATAAAAACAAACTATTATGCGTCTTTTCCAGCGCCGAAAATCCATGATTTCCTGTTTTCTTTTATCTTATGGTCCATCAAGATTTATTCTTCTCATACAGCTTCTTTAATTCTATGTACAAGCAAATTTTTGAATTTTCCCGAAATAGGAAACGGATTTTTTTCAAAGAGCTTCTTCACTCAGAACCTTGTTCAGGTTGGAATCAATTATTTCTTTCGTTTTTCACCTATTGATGAATTCGTTCGTCATCCTAGCCTTTCGGATTTTCCAAACGATCTCTTTTGCTTGATTGAATGTATTAGAAATCAAATTTTTCTAATTTTCAAAATCATCCTTTCATCATTCTGCTTAAATCATTTGAAAACGAGCATTAAATATTGTTACACATCCTTTTTAAAAGATAGTGCCCCGATATATCAACATTTTAAGGTTATTTTCAGATTTATTGAACCTTTTCCACAGGAACAAATTTTATCATTATTCTTCGATCATTCATATAAATAATTAAACTATATGCAGTATAGCGATTTTTTTCATTCCTTTATTCCGATTCTCTAAAACGAGGAGAGGTTATGATTGATCATTATTAATCAAAAATTAGAAGATTTCAGCCAAATGGATCTGGGGACTTTATCCAATGAAGCATCTACAATCCTTCAATTAATGGGGAAATACAGTACGGTTTATGAGTATGAAACAAAGGAGCAACTTGAATTTGAACTTGCGATTAGACTTCAAATCATTCAAGCGGCTAAACGGTTGTATAAAAGCGGTGTCCATTTTGCCACTTTTAGTACATCTAAATGCAACGAAAAATATTGGACGCTTACCGAAAAAGGCGCTTTTGCCCTCAAACCTAATGTTTTGCCCCAAACTGCGATTGAAGACATCTTCCGTAACGGCAGAAAGTATGCTTTTGAATGTGCTACAGCCATGGTGATCGTCTTTTATAAAGCAGTTTTGGAAATCATTGATAAAGAACAGTTTAATCTCCTTTTTTCAAATCTTTATCTATACGATTGGCAATATGACCAAGATCTTGATCTCCGCAGTCATAAAGGAACGGATTTTTTACCCGGAGATTGCGTTTATTTTATCAATCCTGATCATGATCCTAATACTCCGGAATGGCAAGGAGAAAATGCGATCGTATTGGATGAACGTCTCTATTATGCACATGGAATCGGGATTACAACCAGGCAAAGAATCATTGATATATTAAATACTAAAAGAAAGCAAAATCCCAATCAATCCGCTTTTTTAACCAATCAAATCACTCGCCTGAATTTTCGGTCTTTACTTCCTTACAAACCAAAAATAAATCGTGATCATCACCACGTGCACCAGCATTCCAGCCTTTTTTCCAATCTAATCATTTCTAAAATAGGTTCGAAAACTTATCTTTTATAATTTTTTATTACAACTGTCCAAAACTCTTCATTGTTGATTTCGGAAAGGAGTTGGGTTCCCGGCCAAAATTTCGAATGGATGGCAAGCGGTCGATCAAACTCATGACTTTGGATGAGATGTGGACATTGATTTAAATGGAAAAGAATCAGGTTGACCTCATTTTGTTACGGTTAGATGATCACTTCAGAGTGGTTTGGTTGATGCTAAACGGCGAAAGAATCGGTTTTCATTCAGGCTATAAATCCTTTTCATTGAAAAGGGGGTGACTATAACAAAGTCACCCCCTGATTCATCCTCATTATAGTTTGACGACATGTTCCGCCTGAGGTCCACGATTTCCTTGAACCACTTCAAACTCCACTTGTTGTCCTTCTTCCAACGTCTTATATCCTTCTCCTTGAATGGCGCTGTAATGAACAAATACATCGGATCCACTATCAGATTCGATAAATCCGTATCCTTTTTCAGCATTAAACCATTTAACAGTGCCTCGTTCCATATTAAAACCTCCAACATATAAATTCATTCTTTATTTAGTTTCTCCAAAAAAAAGAAAAAACATTCACTTATCCATAAAATATTCTCTTTCTGCCAAAATAAGGTCCTACATCGATTACGGAACAAACGGGATCGTCGCAATCAATGTAGGACCGTAAATGAATCGTGTTCTCCACGGCTCCTATTGAAACAAATTAATGATTCACTTTATCGAAACGAGTCGTTCTATATTGTTTCACATCGCTCGGTTCTGCCCCGCATCCCCAAACTTTGATCGTTCTTTCAATTTTTACATCGGCTTCATAAGTTCCTTGCTGTTGGCCGTCTGGTGAATGATAATCAATTCGTACCCGAGCCGTATTCTCGCTTTTTTCAACGATCTTCGACTGTTTCATCATTTCTATCCAATCCCAGCCCATTTTCAAAAAGGCTTCCCGCTCTGCTGCTTGTTCAAATGGAGAAATAACTCCCCAGCCTCGGTAAGAACCGGCTAGATCAGAAAATGCACCCTTCCGGAACAATAGAGCATCCAGTTGATTTGGATTCAAATGGCCCCAGTAGCGTCCTTCCGGCAAGTCCAGCAATGTCGGCGCATAGCGATGGCCTCCCAAATGACTGGAACGCCATACGCGTAAACGAGAATCAGGATTTAATGAAAGACGTTCCTGAATTTCCTTATACAGTTCGTAGCCAAACTTTCCACAGCACCGATCGCGGCTGCCTTGTGTACATAAAAACAGCTCTCTGATATGGGATGAAGGCTGCAAGTACTCATCAAATTTCTCTAAAGAAGCGGTATTGGCTAAAAAACCTCGCACCAACTCGTGAACTTTTTGACTCGGAAGCAAATATTCCCGTTTTTCATAATGAGCCAAAAAAGAGTCCGGTCGTTCAAACAAAAAAACGCGCGAATACCCATCAGGAGAAGGGAGAGTATCCGAATGAAACCCTAAAAACCGGAAACTTTTTTCTTGCTCTTCCGCCTCTTTTAATACTTCCAACAATTTTTCATTCATTTTTGGGGACTGTTCTACTTTTTTTGTCCATGGAAAAGGCGTTTCCACCAAAATATAGCGCTGATGGACCGGAGCCGAACCGATTGGATCAATTCCATTGGTCTTGGCTACGATGGAACAATAGTCATGTAGATCTGCTTCTTTCGGGCTTGTTTTTGTTTCTAACATCCTTTGCATCGTCTCCTTGCTTTTCAACTTAATGACCTTTTTCTTCATACACTTGAATATTCTTTCTCCCTATCATTAGTTTAATGATAGGGAGATGTAACTTGCAAATGTATGGGCCCATTTTTCTTAATGATCTGTGAGAATCTTAATTATGAACAATCTTCATGTTCACAAAACAAAAACACCGTCACGTACGAACGGTGTAAAAACAAAGTCATATCAAGAAACCCTAACTATTCATTCCGGACAAAAAAGCTCTACTTACTACCACTTAACCTGAATTCTAATTAGGAAATAATGCCTTGCAGTTTTTTAAACTTTATTGTGATCTTTGGTCCGAAATGGTTGCATGATTATTTTCGGCACTTAAGGCAGCCAAATCATCGTATGGTGGTCCTGTTGTAGTTCCAGCTAGCAAGACAATATCAAACTCATTTGCCGGGATTCCCCATGAATTACCATTAAATGTCGTGAATGCCCGATCCACTAAAAAACCACCTTTTGTATTATAAACCACGTTATTATTCATAGCACCCGTTACATTTGGATTGATATAAATACCTGTCCGCAACGAATAAAACGTATTATTTTCAACTATTAAATTCGTTACATTAACCTGAGGCACTACTGCCCGATTCACTACCCAGTCAGACATTGGCAATGCTTGTGGAGGACCGAATATTGTGTTATTCATCAACCTTGTATTCGTTCCGGCAACTTGGATGAATTCTTTCTGGTAAGGAGTATCACTCGTTATGGTTAAACCATCAATCGTCGTATTATTCGATAAAATTAACAATGGAATAAGATCGGCCTGCAATACAAGCAGTGTTCCTGGCTCGCCTTTTAAAGTAATCCCTTCCTTATTGACGGCAATTTGAGTGGTGATAGGGTATGTTCCACTTAATACATGGACCGTTCCTCCCGGATTTACGGCTGCAATACCTTCCGCAATACTACCAAAAGGATTCGCTCTGCTTCCATTTCCATCAACTGAGCCTGCAAGAACAAATATATTGTTTGAATCTACAATTTGATCTATTGCCTGATTAAGAGCTTCTTGTACACTTGCCACGGTAGGATATCCTGAAACGGGTCGATTCATTAACACTGTTTCGGCTACTTGATCTTTTTGTGCCTCTGTTAGGTTGTTGTATGCTGTAAGATCAAGTCCCAATTGTGGATTTTCAAGAGCAGCCCGCATCTCAGCCACTGTTAGAGCATTATTTACTGCCTCTAGACTGCTGTTGCTCCCAGATAAGACGTAATCGGTTAGTTCCTTTGTGATTGTAATCACATCATTAGTATTAAGAAGACTATCAAGTTCACTTCCAACTACGGTTACAAATTGAATTTTGCTATAAAGATCTCCTGCAAAAATAGTAAACAAAGAAATTCCGTTCAGAAAAGAGTTTTGAGCGTTCCCAAAGGTAACGATCTCTGTTTCTCCCGGATCAAGTACAAAAGAAACCGTCCCATCTTGACTTACCGGGTCATTTCCTTCACGAATAAAGAGAGTGACTTGTAAAGTGGCTAGGCTTGTATTTACAAATGTTTTTGTACCTGCCATCTAATTTCCCTCCTTTCTTGCTTAATTGATCAAATATATTACTCATAAATTAGATAAAAATACCAACTGCTTATTAAGAAAGACAGATTTTTATTGTCTTCAGTTCATCATATGTACAAGCTGGTCAAAGAGTGAAAACAAAATAGCCCTTTTTTAAAAAGGGCGCAATGGATTCTATTGGGATTTTTCAAAAAAGCCAGTTTTAAAAAGAACACATTTAAAAAAAGGTGCCTACTATTCTTTATATCCATTCCAAAATACCGGTTAAATCTTCATATATTGCATCCGGATATAATTCCAGTTCTTCTATCGGCAATTTGTTCCGATTTATCCAAGCGGTATGAAAACCAAAGTTTTTTGCACCGGAGATATCCCAACCATTTGATGAAATGAACAATACTTCTTCTCGTGAAACTTTTAGCGTATGTAATGCATGATCATAGGCGGCTGGAGTTGGTTTATATTGTTTTACTTCATCAACGCTGACGACATCATCAAAAAGTTCGCCAAATAGAGAATGATCGATCAATGGATCTAGCATATCATGCGACCCATTTGAAAACACAGCCAGAGTCTTGTTCCGTAATTGAAGCAAAACTTCATGGACTTCGGGAAAAGGAGTAAGATGCAAATAAGTTTCCATTAAAAATTCCTCAATTTCAGACGATATGCTCTGTTCATTTTCTTTCAGGGCATAGCGAAGAGCATCTTTTGTTATTTTCCAAAAAGAGCGATATGTTCCCATGAGTTGATGTAAAAACGAGTATTCGACTTGCTTTTTCCGCCAAGCCTGGCTAATAGCCTCACCTTTTCCAGGATATAAAGTTTCCGTTGCTTCTTTTACAGAATGTACATCAAAAAGAGTGCCATATACATCAAATACAAATGCTTTTATGGATTTTGACATTTTTTCTCCCCCCTTTAAAAAATAATAAACTTAATATTCTGAAATTCAAAACCACTATTTGAAATTTTATGATAAAAAAGCAGCCGCATCACAGCGGAATTCATTAAAAAACCCTCTGCGGAGCTTCCGCAGAGAGCGAAATATTAGCGATTGTCGATTTTTTCAGGATATAAATCGTGATTCATTAAACGATATTCAGCCATTTTTTCATATTTTGTACCGGGACGTCCGTAATTGACATACGGATCGATCGAGATTCCGCCTCGCGGAGTGAATTTTCCCCAAACCTCAATATAACGCGGATCCATGACATCGATTAAATCGTTCATAATTATATTCACGCAATCCTCATGAAAATCTCCGTGATTACGAAAACTAAATAAATAGAGCTTCAACGATTTGCTTTCGACCATTTTTTTGTCAGGAATATAACTAATATAGATTGTGGCAAAATCCGGCTGGCCCGTTTTTGGACACAAGCTTGTGAATTCCGGGCAATTGAATTTTACAAAATAATCACGGTTCGGATGTTTGTTGTCAAATACTTCGAGAACCTCTGGCGCGTAGTCGAATATATATTTTGTTCCTTGATTGCCTAACAACGTGACTCCTTGCAATTCTTCCTCATTTCTTCCAGCCATTTCGGCTTCCTCCTTTTTCTACTTTTTTGTTTAAACCCCTCGTTTATTTCCCCATAAAAGAGTATGGAGCTGCGGCAGTGCTCGAACATCATTCATTTCAGCCGATGCAGAAATTTTTTCTACAAGCCATTTCATTTTTGTTAATAAATGCTTAATCAACTGATCATCATCGGTCGTAGCTGGATCGTCATTTCCTACTTGGACAAAAAAAGGAACAGAGGGGTAGCGTTGATGGACGGAGACAGCATAATCAAAATCACGATCATCAAATATTACCACTTTTAAACTAAAAGTTTGGTGGTTTTTCGCTTGAAGTTTTTTCACGATGTCATCCAGCACGAAAAAATTGGTTTTCATCCCTGAACTAGGAGGCTTCGGTGAAATCGTTAAATCATCGATTTTCCAAAACCAATCTTGCAAGCGGCTCCCTTGCGTTTCAAGACCTATACGGATTCCTTCCTCTTTCAGCAAATCAATGAATTCTGAAAGGCCAGAGATGAGCGCCGGGTTGCCTCCGGAAATCGTCACATGACTGAAACAATCACCGCCGAGTTGTTTGAGTTCCTTCCATATTTCCTCCGCCGTCATTTGTCGAATGTCTGCTTTTGCCGATCCGTCCCACGTAAAAGCAGAATCGCACCAACTGCATGAATAGTCGCAGCCGGCCGTGCGGACAAACATAGTTTTTTGACCGATTACGCTTCCTTCTCCTTGAATGGTCGGGCCGAATATTTCTAGTACAGGCACCTTCTTAGCCATATTACTTCCCTCTCTTCGGCCGATAAACTACATAACTGGTCGGTGTTTCGCGCAGGAACACCTGCAAGCATTTTGGTTTGTTCGGCAATGTGTCCAAATAAGCTTGTATCATTTCGTATATTTTTCGTGCCACCACTTCGGTGGAAGGAAAGTTTTCAGGCTGTTTTTCACTGAACATTTGGTGATCATTCAAAAGTGTATGGTCAAATGGATCCGAAACAATTTTTTTCAACGCTTGAAAGTTCACCAAAAATCCAGAATCATCCAACTCGTCGCCTGCAACCGTTATATTGACAAAATACGTATGGCCGTGTACATTGCGGCACGGTCCTGCATCTGGATGAGGAATGAAATGAGCGGCTGCAAATTGTAGATCTTTGTTTAATTCATACGTATAATCATGTTGCACTTGCGGATAAATTTGTTGGAGCATTACTTACTACCCCCGTTCTTTTTGGATAAATATTCGTCCAATCCCCGCTTCCGTAGTTTGCAGGCCGGGCAATGGCCGCATCCGTCTGCCATAATGCCGTTATAGCAAGTTAACGTATTTTCACGGACATATTCGAGCGCTCCCAACTGATCGGCAAGTTCCCAAGTTTGTGCTTTATTCAGCCACATCAGCGGGGTGTGAATGACAAATTCGTAGTCCATTGCTAAGTTAAGCGTCACATTTAAGGATTTGATAAAAACGTCCCGGCAATCAGGATAGCCGGAAAAATCCGTTTCACAAACCCCTGTGATAATATGGCGAGCCCCCGATTGCTTTGCCAGTACCGCTGCAAATGATAGAAATAATAAATTTCGGCCGTCCACAAAAGTGGTTGGGAGTTCCCCCTCTTTTTGTTCAATCTCAATCTCTTTACGAGTCAGTGCATTAGGAGCGAGCTGATTTAATAAAGACATATCCAGCACTGTGTGCTTCACTCCAAGATCGTCAGCAATCGTTTTTGCCACTTCTATCTCTTTTCGGTGACGTTGTCCGTAATCAAAAGTCACCGCTTGAACTTCTTGAAAATTTTTCAAAGCCCAAAATAAGCATGTTGTGCTATCTTGTCCTCCGCTGAATACCACAACCGCTTTTTCCTCATTCAACATGATCTTCACCTTTTCTTATATAAATTGGTTGTTTAGGGTTCACGAATTCCAATATAATCGCCGGCATAATAAAAAGAGATTGCGCAATGGAAAGACGCAATCTCCCACTATTATCAGCAGAGAAACAAACTGCTGACCTGCCGTTCCTAAAAAAAAGCAAATCAATAAAAAGCACCTTTCCATTTCGTACGAACTAAAAGGGAAACGTGCTTTAACAGACATGCAAAAACGGCAGCCCGGACATTGTTTCCTGGCTGGATGTCTCCTTAGTTTTTTATAGAGGGAGTTCGCGAACCTCTCCCGTGCGTTATGCACGGATTTCTTATGGAGTTGTTCAAATGATCATTCATCATTCTGATTGTTTACTATAGCATATTTTTATAAATTCGACTACCATCAGGATTCATTCAATTATTTGTCTTTTTTTTCCATTCACAAAGAAAACACACCGTTCCAACAAAACGAACGGTGTGAAAAATCGTAAATTCAACTTCTATTTAGAACAGTTTCAGGTCTGTTATTCCGGATTTTCAATCGCTTCAATCACTTTTTCAGCCGTGCTTTTGCTGGATTGTGGATTTTGTCCTGTTACCAAATTTCCGTCGCGGACAGAGAAATCGGACCACTTTTCACCCGAAACAAAGTTCGCCCCTTTTTCACGCAGCTTGGATTCCAGTAAAAATGGCATATGTCTGTCCAGCTGCGTTTCCCTTTCTTCCTCATTCGTAAAAGCGGCTACTTTTTTCCCTTTCACTAATGGAGTACCGTCTTTATAGGTGACGTTGACAAGCCCCGCCGGACCATGGCAAACAGCGCCAATGACTCTTCCATCTTCGGCGAATTGCTGCAATACATATTGCAACGTTTCATTATCCGGAAAATCAAACATGGTGCCATGCCCTCCAGGGAGGAACACTGCATCAAATCCAGCGGCATCTTCTTTGCTTAATTTCGCTGTGTTTTTTAATTCTTTTTCCGCTTCAACCCAATCCGGATTTTTTTCTTTTATGCTATTTGGATCAAGAGGAACTTCTCCGCCGTTAATGCTCGTTACTTTGACATCATATCCTTTTTCCTTAAAGGTCAAATAAGGCACCGCAAACTCTTCCAGCCAAAGTCCCGTCTTGTGATCATCCGTAATCGTTGTATGGTTCGTCACAACCATGAGAATACGTTTATTGTTCGCCATTTGATGTACCTCCTTTAATTGAGTCTCATGACGTTTTCGAATTTACTATAATGATTCTTTCCCGATAAAACAAAAGATATGCTTCGGTTTGATGAACCTTAAAATCGTTATTAAAGGTCCAATCCATATTCTATGACCTTCAAACTGCCTTGCTGATATTCCCTTTTTTGAAATGCAGAGAGCCACCTCTTATTACACTTTCGAATAGCCATCCAAATTCATGGACACTTTGCTTTAAATGCCAAATGCCAGCCAGTTAATCGATTTATCTGCTTTTTACGAGAAGCTGCACCGCTTCTTTAATGACCTCAGAACGAGCTTGATCTTCTCCCTCTTCCATTTGTTCACGAATGCATTTTTCTAAGTTTGTCGCCACTATTAGTGCAATCGCCCGATCCAAAGCACTTCTTGCTGCACTTAATTGGGTAATTACTTCTTTACAATCTTCCTCTTGGTCCAGCATACGAAGTACTCCGCGAACTTGTCCTTCGATTCGCTTTAAGCGGTTTTTAATATCTTTACTATACTCCATTCCCGGCTATCCCCTTTATCCTTTTTTGATCACACGAACAGTTCGATAATGAATAACTTTTAACTTTAAACCCTTTTCTCGCTAAAAACCGAAGACCTAGATTCAATTCCAGTGGATCTTGCGCAATCAAATGAATGTTGTTTTTCGGAATGTCTTTATAAAAACGTTTTAAGTATGCATATGGAATATTCAAAGATGTATGACCGTCCGTTTTCATGACTTCATTATAGTCCCTGATATCCAAGAACGTAATTTGGCCATCTTGGCGCTGTTTCCTTTGATCTATACACGGAATGCCTTTAACCGGATAGTAACGTTTATAAAGTTCTTTTAAGCAAATAAAAATGATGAATAATATCAGCAATCCAACCATAAGCATCCCCCATATCTCGTATATTCTATACTCACAATGGATAGTATACCCTATGGGGTGTTTAGTCAAGTAGATTGATTTATTATGAAGCATGAGGCTTTTGCCGCATCTTACATCGTATTTTCTTGTAATTGCTGAACATTCAATAAGAATGAACGTCTATTGGATGCTCAAAACCATTTTCATCCTATCTCTACTACATGTAACTGCTACAATATATAATACTTTTAAGAGGGGAATGGTATGTGTGGACGATTTACACTAACGGCTTCCATTGCAGAAATTGCTGAACGTTTCAGCGCTGAATATTCATTTAAGGATGAAGATTATTCCTCAAGCTACAATATAGCCCCTTCCCAATCGGTTCTAGCCGTCATCAATGATGGTCAAACCAACCGAATGGGCTTTTTAAGATGGGGATTAATTCCGCCTTGGGCAAAAGATGTGTCCATCGGCCATAAATTAGTGAATGCCAGAGCTGAGACTCTTACTGAAAAACCTAGTTATCGGCATGCGTTTCAAAAAAAACGCTGCCTTATTGTAGCCGACTCCTTTTACGAATGGAAACGAGTGAACAATCAAAAGATTCCGATGAGAATTTTATTAAAATCCCACGAGTTATTTTCGATGGCTGGATTATGGGAACAATGGAAATCGCCGAATGGCGACTCGATATTTTCTTGCACCATCATTACAACCAAACCTAATCCTCTCATGGCGTCTATTCATGACAGAATGCCAGTGATATTAAAACCGCAGGATGAACCGTTATGGTTGGACCCAACTATTAGCAACCCTCAAAAATTAAAGAATTTATTAAAGCCTTATGATGAGCAATGCATGGAAGCGTACGAAGTTTCTCAATTGGTCAATTCACCGAAAAATAACTCGCCCGATCTAATTCAGCCCATTGACTAGGAAGTTTTAAGGCTTTCTTTTTTTCTTTTCCCCTTTTTCATCACGATTATAGAGAAGATTTCAATAAACGAATCCTTTTCTGAATTCGATCGCGTGAAATGTCCTAATGGTTTTTCACAAAATTATTTGACACAAGTATAAAATTCTGATTTTTGATTCAAAATATGGACAAAGGAGGATTGAATGATGAAATACGCTGGCATATTACTTATAAAATTTATTGCTTGCCTAATCGCATTTGCAGTAGGTCTCGATCTATTTTTTGATGCTACCTATTTGGATATTTTTTCTTTCAGCTTACTGACGACGATTATGTCTTTTTTAATAGGAGATCGGTTAATTCTTCCCTATTTTGGAAATACGTCAGCATCAATAGTTGATTTTCTTCTTGCCTATACGAGCGTTTGGATTTTTGGCAGTATTCTTCTTAATAACTATATGCAGATTGCTTGGGGAAGCATTATTTCAGCCGTTATCATCACAATAGCAGAAGCGTTTATTCATCAATTTATTCTGAATCGTTTTCCGGACGTTCAAACGAACAGGCGGACAAAAATGAGAGCCAATCATAAACTGGCATATAACGCCGAGTTTTCGGAAGATCATGATTTTAACGATAAAAAAGAATAAATTGGTCATTTGATTAGATCCCCTTATAGGCAATGGAAATGAAAGAAACGAATGATACCTAAATGACTATAGGGGGTTTTTGTATGGACTTTAAAACATGTTGGCCCTATTTCCCATTCGCCCGTTTTTTTGCAAGAAAACGCCGATTCATCCTGTTTCCATAAAAAATGGTTTCATCCAAAAATAAAATAAATCAGTGTGTGAAAAAGTTCACAAATTATTCATTTATATTGTGAATAAATTCACATTTAGTGTTGTATAATGAACTTGTAAATCGCTGCAGCCATTCCTTTTCCTTCTAAATTATCAACGTTTTATGAAGAACCGTACCCTTTCACGTGTGTCTTTGGCTGCAGCATCTTTTAATGAATGTTGGCATAACATTTACTGCTAACAGGAAATTATATTCTAATAGTACATAAACTTGTAGACTACCCTATGTAAACCATTTTTTACATATGGGTTTGGTTATATTCTCACACATTTCGCAATCAACCAGAAATGATGAAAGGAGTTTCTTATCATGAAAAAAGAAAAAGTAAATCGTGTTGTTGTCGTTGGAACTGGCGCAGTAGGTTGCAGCTATGCTTACTCCCTAATCAATCAAGGTGTAGCTGAAGAAATAGTATTGATAGATGTCAACAAAGCAAAAGCGGAAGGCGAAGCCATGGACCTTAATCACGGAATACCGTTCGCCCCTTCTCCTGCAAAAATTTGGAATGGAGATTATAAAGATTGTAGACAAGCTGATTTAGTTGTCATAACAGCCGGATTAGCACAAAAACCGGGAGAAACCCGTCTGCAATTAGTCGAAAAAAACACTAAGATTTTCAAAGAGATAATTCGAAATATTATGAACAGCGGATTTGACGGAATTTTCCTAGTAGCTACAAATCCAGTCGACATCCTTACTTATGTGACCTGGAAAGAATCAGGACTTCCTAAAGAACGTGTCATCGGTTCCGGCACTGTACTCGACTCAGCCCGGCTGCGCTTTCAACTTGGAGAACGTTTAAATATCGATCCAAGAAATGTTCACGCAGCTGTTATTGGTGAACACGGCGATACAGAACTTCCGGTTTGGAGCCATGCTACTATTGGTATTGAACCACTCGATTACTTCATCAAAAAGGGTGAAATCACTAGAGCAGATCTGGATGAGATCTTTGTAAACGTACGGGATGCTGCATACCATATCATCGAAAGAAAAGGAGCCACCTATTACGGAATCGGAATGTCTCTTGTCCGCATCACTAAAGCGATCCTTCATAATGAAAACAGCATTCTGACTGTATCCGTTCTGCTTGAAGGAGAATACGGTCAAGAAGATCTTTACATCGGTGCACCCGCCGTCGTTAACCGAAATGGGGTTCGTGAAATCATCGAAATGAAATTAAATGAAGAAGAAAAAGAAAAATTCAACCACTCAGCCGCTGTTTTGAAAGAAACGATGAATAAAGTACTTTCTTAAACGACCATACAAAGGGAGCGTTTTAAGTTAAATGCTTATTCCGCTCCCTTTATATATGCCCTGTCTTTTGGCGAGCTGCAGAAGTTTAATTTCCAGTTTCGTTCTATCATAAACCATGAATAAACCATGATTCTGAGAAGACAAAACCATGCAAAAACTCATTTGAGAGGGCAAGGGGTATTCAAACTCGATTTAATCAAAACGATCGTTATTATTCGAATTTTAGTTGCATTTCCGCATCGTTTTTCTGGACGCCGAAATGGTTCCATGTATGAAGAAATAATATGTTGATTGAATAAATGAAACCGGCATTTTTTGACATTATATAGATTCTACTTTAGTTTTTTCTATGTTCACTATAATTTTAAAATTTTAAAAATTAAAAACTTCTTTTTGAACTGTCAATAATCCCCTTGAAAATGCACATTTTTTACACTTATTTGATCTTGCATATTCCCCACCCTGCATTTAAAATTTAATTTGAAACGACTATTTATTATTTTTAGAATTTTATTTCGTCGTTGCGAGGGATTTTGACGTCGATTTTTGTATGTTTTTTAAAATCGATTCACTAATACGCTCGAAAAGTATAAACGAAAAAAAGACCGGACAACATAAGAACGCTTAAAATCTTTTATTCATCAAACCTGCGTAGGTTCAGGGAGGAATTTCATTGTCTTTTATCATTAACATCATTGGAATTATCGTTGTTTTTGCTATTGCCTATTTATGCTCTATCAATCGTAAAGGCATAGATTTTGTCTCTATCCTTTTG
>Ga0207866_1000206_pt1 | contig 94590 bp, 79 predicted proteins | sample HigsolmetaAR203D_FD_184835 | JGI IMG/M metagenome (GOLD analysis project Ga0207866, IMG submission 184835) | Ionic liquid and high solid enriched microbial communities from the Joint BioEnergy Institute, USA - AR20-3-D (SPAdes) (version 2) ...
TGGGAATACTATCCACTTCCATTTTACCAAACGGAAAGGTGTTTTTCTGTCAAGAACGAGATTTTTCAATAAGAAATCCTAGTCATATCAAGGCTTAACACTAATTTTCAAGGTGCGAAAGTTGAGTAATAACGAAAAGCCCAATGAAAAAAGGTGGAAATGGCATGCGGCCTGTTCGGTTCCCGGACCTTTCGAAAAGACCTTTTCATCTGAAAGTAATCCGGATCATGGAAGCGGCTCCAAGTGTGCTGTTCAACGCGTGGACCAAACAGTTCGACCATTGGTTCGCCGCGCCGGGCAGCGTCATCATGCAAGGAGAGGTGAACACCGCGTTCTTTTTTGAAACGGAATATCGAGATAAGGGTATTCTGGAGGAGAGTTCCAAAAAATTTGAGGAGTGATAAACGTGGCGTTAAACCCCTACCTGATTTTTAACGGAAACGCTCGGGAAGCCGCTTTGTTCTATGCCCAAGTGTTCGGAACAGAGGAACCTCAATTCATGACCTACGGTTCCGTGCATGGCGAGGATATTCCCGAAGAAGCGAAAGATTTGATCATGCATACGTATCTGGAGATCGCGGGCGGCAAGTTGATGATCTCGGACACATATCCCGGGAATCCGTTTCAGGAGGGCAACAACTTCACGCTGGCGTACGTCAGCAATGATGAAGCGGCGATCCGGAGTGCGTTCGAGAAGCTGAAGGATGGCGGTAAAGTCGAGATGGAATTGCAGGAAACGTTTTGGAGCAAAGCTTACGGCAGCCTGACCGACAAATTCAATATCCAGTGGCAGTTCAGTCACGAAGCGTAATATCGCCGGCGGCAAAGCCGAAATTGCAACGGAATGTCGAAGCGGCCGTGCTGGAAACACGACTTGCATCTTGGGCTGTCCCGTTGCGCGGGAAATGACGGTAAAGAAAGAAGATAAGCGGCACGAGCTGAATGAAGGGGCCTTTTGGACGGGCCTCTTTTTTTGTTGACCCGACACCAATCGGTGTCTTATAATGAAAAAGACACCGAAAAGTGTCCATTTTACCATTCGAATTTGGGGAAATATGGGGATGCTATGAACCAAGCGGTAAAAGAACGCGATGTCTTTGAAGCGATTGCGGATCCGACGAGGCGTCGACTGATTCATCTGTTGTCGGAAGCGGATGAACTGCCTTTGCACGAGATCACGCCGCATTTTTCCATGGGGCGTACGGCGGTGTCCAAGCATCTGACGATTTTAAAGGAGGCCAGGCTGGTACATGACCGCAAGGTCGGCAGAGAAACGCGATATAAGTTGAACGTGGCCCCGCTCCAGGAAGTGGAAAACTGGGTGTCGTTCTACCGGAAGTTTTGGAGCAACAATATGATGCGATTGGGCCGGCTATTGGAGGAGGATGAAGAATGAGTTTATCGCTAAATATGGATTTTCAATTTACGACATCCGTGAAAAAGTTATGGACGGCCTTAACCGATTCCAGCATGCTGGCCAAATGGATTGCGGAAAATGATTTTCAGCCCGTTGTCGGCCACCGGTTTCAGTTCCGCCATCAGCCGAACGAGTATTGGGACGGCATCGTGAACTGTGAAGTGCTGGTCGTGGATGAGCCGAACCAATTGTCCTTTACTTGGGTGGTCGGGGAAGAGAGGCACACGGTGACGTTGACGATACAGGATTTGGGCAATGGAAAGGTGAACCTGCATCTGGAACAAACCGGAATGACCAACAAACAAGCGCTTGCCGGCGCCAAATACGGCTGGAAGGCATGGATCGACAAGCTTGTTCAAGTGTTGGAACAATAAATCGCCGGACGAACGCGGCAACAATTGGCGGGAACAAACCGGTAAAGAAGGAGATGAGATTTGTGGGATTTCTTCAAGACAATTTGATCCCGTTTTTCAAAAAGAGAGAGCTGTCGTTTATCGAAAGCTACAAGGAGTCGGATGACGTCAGAACGTTTGTCTTCGAAAAACCAAAAGACTTGACCTGGAAAGCGGGCCAATACGGTTTGTTTACCATTACGCACAAGTCCGTAAAAAATGGTACGCGCCCGTTCAGCGTGTCCTCCGCTCCCGCGGAAAATGCGGTGAGAATCACGACGCGCATCGGCAAGGAACCGAGTGAGTTCAAGCAAGCGCTGCTGGAAATGACGCCGGGCATGAAAATCACGATACGCGGGCCGGTAGGTCCGTTTTATCTCAAAGAGGAAACCCCGACGCTCTTCATTGCCGGCAGGATCGGCATAACGCCGTTTCGGTCGATGCTCAAGCAAATCGACGCGACGCAGAAGGAATACGGTAAGCCCATTCATCTTCTTTACTTGGATGGGAACGGGGAGTACCTGTTTAAGGATGAACTGGACGCTATGGTGAACCGGATTTTGACCGGTTTAACCTACCTGGGTTCCAGGGACGAGCTGCATCAGGAGATCGACAAGTTCCGCTCGCAATTCAACCATGGCGGCAAATGCTTTGTTGCGGGACCCAAATCGATGGTGGATCAGATTGTCAAGGATTTGCTCGACAAACAGGTTTCCAAACAACAGATTACGAAGGATGCCTTTTTCGGGTATTGAAATTCCCCAATAGATCGCCTAGGAATGAAAACGGGTCAACCGCGATGGCCGGCCCGTTTTTCCTTGAAAACATGCCGTTGCGGAAAGCGCGCAGAACGAGTCGTCAGGAGGAGGGTTACTGGTGAGCCGCCATCCGTATGGTATATAATTTGAAAGATACATAGATACAAGGAGCAAGAGAAATTGACGGCTGATCAACAGATGTGGATGACTTTGGGGTTGCTGGCAGCGGCATCGGCTTTGTTTATTTCGGGAAAGGTGCGCTCCGATATCGTCGCCGTCGGAGTGTTGATCGTCCTGCTTGTCTCGGGCATACTCACCCCATCGGAAGCTTTGTCCGGCTTCTCCAGTCCGGTCGTCATCATGATGATCGGTTTGTTTGTCGTTGGAGGAGGCATTTTCCGGACGGGACTCGCCAAAATGGCGAGCAACAAGCTGCTTCAGCTGGCCGGCACGAAGGAAACGAGACTATTGATCATGGTGATGCTGGTCACCGTGGCGCTCGGCGCTTTCGTCAGCAACACCGGCACTGTGGCCGTCTTGATGCCGATCGTGACGAGTTTGGCGATGAAAGCCGGGACGCACCCGGGCCGACTGCTGATGCCCGTGGCCTTTGCCAGCAGTCTCGGCGGGACCTTGACGCTGATCGGCACACCTCCCAATCTCGTCATCCAGGATGCGCTCACTTCATCAGGATTCGGGAAGCTCTCGTTTTTCTCCTTTACCCCGATCGGGCTCGTATGCGTATTGACCGGAATCGCGGCGATGCTGTGGCTCCGCCGCTTTCTGCCGCGGAATAAGGAAGGAAGTGCGCACGAACCGGATAGTCTATCGTCCGATGAACTCGTCCGCAGATATCAAATGATGCACAATTTGTTTCGCGTGCGGGTCAATGCCGACTCTCCTCTGGTGGGGAAGAGGCTGTGGGAATTGGACATTCCCGCGCGTTTCGAGGTCAATGTGATCGAGATTCGCCGGAAATTGTCCTTGAAAAATCAGTTTCTCAAAACGGTCGATCAAGAGGTGGCCGGGCCGGAATCGGTTGTGCAGGAAGGCGATGTATTGTATGTGTACGGCCCGTATAAGCAGGTGCGGTTGTTCGCGGAAACGTGCGGTTTGACGATGCTCGATCGCAAGGTGGAGGAACGTCTCCCTCAAGAAGGCGAGGAGGCCTCTTACGTGACGGATGAAGTCGGTGTTGCCGAACTGATGTTGACGCCGTATTCGCGGCTCAACGGTCTTCCCGTCAGCCAATCCCGGTTTCGTGAAAAATATCGCGTCAACATTTTGGGCATCAAACGGAAAGATCAATATCTGCTGCACAATTTGAAGGATGTCACGATGCGCAACGACGATATTCTTTTTATCCAAGGCAAATGGGAGGATATCGCGCTGCTGGCGGCCGATCAGGAAGACGTGGTCGTGATCGGGCAGCCGCTGGAGGAATCCCGCAAAGTGACGTTGGATCGCAAGGCGCCGATCGCCGCCGGTGTCATGCTGCTGATGATCGTATTGCTCGTGACCGAGCTGATCCCCGCTGTCGCGGCCATTATGATTTCCGCATGCCTCATGGTTTTGCTGGGGTGTGTGCGCAATATGGAGGAAGCGTACAAGACCGTCAATTGGAGCAGTGTCGTGCTGATCGGCGGCATGATTCCGATGTCGATCGCCATAGAGAAAACCGGGGCGGCCAATCTGCTGTCGGAAGGGTTGGTCGGTTTTCTGGGGGATTACGGGCCCATGGCGCTGCTGGCCGGGATTTATTTCGCCACCTCCGTCATGACGTTGTTTCTCAGCAATACGACTTGCGCCGTGCTGCTTGCGCCGATTGCGCTCTCGACGGCGCTGCAGATGGACTTGAGCCCTTATCCGTTTTTGTTTGCGGTCGCGATCGGGGCGGGCATGTGCTTTGCCGTGCCGTTCTCGACGCCGCCCAACGCCATGGTCATGGCGGCCGGCAGCTATAAATTTATGCATTACATAAAAGTCGGCCTGCCGCTTCAGTTGATCATCGGCATCGTCATGTTGCTGGTCATTCCGCTCTTATGGCCGTTTTAAAAAGCGCAAGTTACTACCGTTAGGGGCGTCCCCAAAGTCATCCGGCATGGATGCGGGGCGTCCCTTTTTACATTGTCAAAAAACGCCCCTCCGAATAGGGGGCTTTGTAATGCGACGCGAATAGGACGGTTGGACAGAGCGTAAAACCACAAAGCAAAACCGGGTAGTTCTTCACAATCAACTGAAGCCTGCCCGGTTTTTATCATGTCCTCCAGCTTTCGCCGAGAAGCCGGTTCCTGTAATAAGTTTATTGGGATTTTTTACTTTTTTTGGCGGGGGTGTCGTAGAATAAAGGTAATGAATTTTGTGTGGGGAGGGTTGTTACATGAAATTGCGGGAACTGGTTGATCTGATCCCCAATGCGGTTGTCCAAGGGAATATAGATATAGATATCGAAATCAAGGGCATATCCAACCACTCACAGCGCGTTTCGCCGGGGGATCTGTTTGTTTGCATCTCAGGCATTCCGGGTTATCAGGTAGATCGGCATCCCTATGCAAAAGATGCGGTTCGGGCGGGAGCCGTGGCGGTTGTCGCCGAGCGAGGCGTCGATGTCCATGATGTGCCGGTCATTTTCGTGAAAAATTCGCGACATGCGCTGGCGGTGCTGTGTGCGCATTTTTATGGTTATCCGAGCAGCGAACTGAAATTGATCGGGGTTACGGGCACGAACGGCAAGACGACGACTTCTCACATGATTGAGGCGATTTTTCGATACGCCGGCCACAAGACCGGGTTGATGGGGAACATCGGCACGAAGATTGGTGACACTTTGTACAAAACGGATATCAATACGCAGGAACCGCCTGTACTGCAGGCAAATCTTCGACGAATGGCGGATGCGGGCTGTGCGTATGCCGTAATGGAAGTGACATCGCAGGGGATTGATGCCGGCAGGGTAATAGGCTGTGATTTTCGCACAGCCGTGTTTACGAACGTGACACAAGATCATCTGGACTATCACGGTACAATGGACAATTACATCGCTGCCAAAGGGCTGTTCTTTTCCCGCCTTGGCAACGGGTTCCATGCCGATCCAAAAACGCGCAAGTTTGCCGTTCTGAACGCGGATGATCAAGCTTCGGCCGTCTTCCAAAAACTGACGGCGGCACATGTGCTGACTTACGGCATTCGGGAGGAGGCGGACGTACGGGCGGAGGACATCCGATTAAGCGCACGGGGCACGACGTTCCGGGTGGTCACATATAAGGGGACTTCCGAAATGCGGATCGGTATGGTGGGCACGTTCAACGTCTATAACGCGTTGGCGGCGATTGCGACCGGACTCGTCGAAGGACTGATGCTGGAAACGATTCGGGATGGGCTTGCGTCATTGCCCGGCGTTCCGGGACGGCTGGAGATGGTGGACGAGGGGCAGCCGTTTCCTGTTCTGGTCGATTACGCCCATACGCCGGACGGCCTGGACAATGTGCTGCGGGCTGTCCGGGCGTTTGCCGACAAAAAAGTCATCACCGTGTTCGGATGCGGCGGCGATCGCGACCGCTCGAAACGCCCCGTTATGGGTGGGATTGCGGCGGAATACAGTGACTATGTGATCGTAACGTCCGACAATCCTCGTTCCGAACCTCCTGAACGTATTTTGAAGGATATCGAGGAAGGTTTGCGCCAGAAGCAATATTCGGCCGACAAATATGAATTATTGGAAGATCGTGCCGCGGCGATCGAACGTGCGGTCGCCATGGCGAGCGCGGGGGACGTCGTTGTGATTGCGGGCAAAGGCCATGAAACGTATCAAATCACGAAGAACGGAACGATACACTTTGACGACCGGGAGGTCGCTCGGGAGGCCATTCGGAAGAGGCAGGTCGGGGTGTCCGGCTAATTTTGGCAAGACGGGACACCGGTTTGCTGAAAGTGCCTGATCCGATTCGGCAAAAAGGCATTTCCACGATCATGTTCATGAATCGAAATTAGCACGTTCTGGTGCGAAGTTATTAGCAGGGTCATCCCGCAAGGGATGGCTCTCATTTTTTTGTTGGAGGAAAACATGGGAATGGTCAGGAGTGTGGACATCGGCCGTGTCGTTTTGTTTTAGCGGGAGTACGATATTTCGAATAACGCGGAGGGGGTGATGCCATGATTCGAAAAGGCGGCGGCAGCTTGGCGCTGAAAAATAAATGGAAGAAGACGAAGTGGTTGCTGTCGGACCGTACACTGAGACGATTTGTTCCGGAAACGAAACTTTTCAACAGTTCGTCGCTCGCCGATATGACGAAGCGGTACAAAATGGTGTACTTTAAACCGACGAGAGGAACGGGCGGGAACGGAATTGCGCGGATTACGAGAATCCGGGGGAAAGCATTTCGCTTCAAAATCAACGAAAGAACGGCCGAGGCTTCTTCCGTCCAATCGCTTTTCGGCAAATTGAAAAAGATCGCTCGCGGGAGAAGCTACATGCTCCAGCGGGGAATTCACTTGCAGACCGCTCGTGGCAGGCCTTTTGACTTTCGGGCGATGGTGCAGAAGTCGCGCCGGGGAAAATGGGTGTCCACCGCGGTGTTTGTGAAACTTGGAAAAAGAAACAAAGTCGTCACCAACTATCATCAAGGCGGAAAGCTTGCCCTCGCGGAACCGACGCTGCGCAGCGCCGGATACAATGAGGCGCAAATCCGGCGGTATTTGCGGGAACTGAAGACGTTGTCCTTGCAGACGGCACGCTGTTTCGATCGGAAAAATCCCCGATTCAAGGAACTCGGATTGGATGTGGCGCTTGATCGCAAGGGGAGATTGTGGATTTTGGAGGTGAACACCCGGCCGAATTTTTACGCGCTGAAGAAACTCCCCGATAAGAGCATTCACAGAACGGTCGTCCGATACGGCAAGGCATATGGCAGAACGAGATGAAAGCAGGACGAGAGGAGAGCCGCGGCTCTCCTCTCGCTTTTTCGTCGATTATCCTGATATGGTGAACCGTATCAAAAGGATCCGGAGGATCCTTTAAAGAGCGTGCTGTCACGGGTTTGGGGGAGGTCGAAACGCGGTGGTCAGTCATTACGAACTGACTTTTATTGAAGTCTCTGCCCATTACTTTATCAAAAATAGCGGTGAAAACAGACGGAATGATTTTCAGTACGATGAAGGGGATGATTTGACGTCCATTGATTACTTTGCAAAGGGAATCGGGAACGTCGCGATAAAGTCGAAGACGAATCGTTGGGTGAACCAATACTTTTCCTCCGCCAATTTTGCTTTGGAAATATGGAGTTCCATGTTGTTCATCGAAAAAGTGGCGATCAATGGTGTTGTTTTTGATGTTTAGAAAATCGAAACGAGAATCGGCCGAAATTCATTTGGCCGTTCCTTCGATGAATTTGGCCAATGTATCATTGAATTTTTCCTTCTGGTCATAGAAAGATGCGTGACCGGACCATTCAAACGGCACCAGCATCGAATTTCGGATCATCCGCTGTTGAATTTGTCCGAGCTGAAAAGGGACCACCTGGTCATGGATGCCGTGAATAATCAAGGTGGGGACGCGAATGGATTCCAGGTCGGCGAACAGGACTTCATTGAGCCAAGTTTTGGCGATGGCGGCCGTTGCCCATCCTGCCGCTTGCAAACCCAACTGGAAAAACCAATCGGAGAACGCGGTTGAAATGTGTTGAAAGAAAAACCGGTTTCCAAAATTGCGAAGCATTTGAGGACGGTCATTATAAGTATCCTTGATGATTTGGTATACGGTTCCCGGATCAATCCCGTATGGAAATTGGGGACGTTGAATTAAACTCGGAGCGGCGGCCGCAACGAGCACGAGCCGGGATACCCCGTACCCTTGATGTCGCCCCATATATCTGGCGGCGATCGCGCCGCCGGTGGAATGACCGACCAACGTAAAGCCGCTCAAACGTAAAGCTTCCACCACCCCTCTCACATCGTCCGCCAACGTATTGTAATCATATCCATGGAACGGTTTATCCGATTTGCCGAACCCCCTTGTGTCGATGCCAATGCATCGAAAACCCATCTGGGGCAGCTGATCGAACTGGTATTCAAACAATCGATGGCTGCCGGGCCAACCGTGCAAAAACAAAATGGTTTTCTGGCCTTCCGGATTCAAATCTTCCACATATATGTTTACGTTCCCTTTCACCTTGACATAGTAACCCATATTGGCTCCTCCTTCGGGAAATCACCCATTCGATATTTCATACTACTGGTCGGGTGCCTCCAATATTCCTTTCATTTTGCCGCCGGAGTGGGGGGCGGGGCGTGACGACTTGAAAGCGGGTACAGGAAACGAATTGTGAAATAATAAACTGAAAATCATGGGCTGTCTGAGGTTTCAAAGGCGGAAAAATTTTGTTTCAAACCGATTTTGATTTGCCGGACTGGAATGCGATGGAATCAAGTTCCCGGGGACATATGCGCTGACGAAATAAATTTGGTATGATATTTACCATCGATGACGGTACGGATTCTTGCGCGTCAAAAAATCTAAAAAGAAGGTGACCCTTGTTGGCCAAACCATCTTCTTCATCGTCCCCATTTTGGGCGCTGCTTTTGTTTTCCGTCGGCGTGTTTATGGCACAACTGGATAACGGGATTATCAGCTCGGCGCTGACGACCATCAACCGCCATTTTGACGTGACGGATAACTGGGGAGCCTGGGTATTACGATTTACACCCTGGGTTTGTCGATCAGCCTGCCGATCGTGGGGAAACTTTCCGACCGGTACGGAAGGAAAAAACTGTTCGTCGTGGAAATCGCCTTGTTCGGCCTCGGTTCGTTGTTTGTCGCGCTCAGCCCTTCCTTCGGCTTGTATTTGGCTGCGCGCTTCCTTCAGGCGCTGGGCGGCGGGGGCATTTTCATTATCGGCAGCTCCCATATATTAAGCACGGTGGAGCCGGAAAAGCAGGCGAAGTATTTGGGGATGCTCGGTGCAATGAACGGGGTTGCGGCGGTACTCGGTCCCAACGTAGGCTCGTTTTTGCTTGACTTGACGGGGAACTGGCACATTTTGTTTCTCATCAACGTGCCGATTGCCATCGCTCTGTTCATTTTGGCTTTGATCAAAGTGGGAGAATCGTCGGATCCGAGTCCCGGAACTTTGGATTTGGCGGGAATCGTGATTTTATCGGTAGCCATCTTGTCGTTGATGTACGGTCTGACCAACATCGACGTCGATTTTTGGGCGAGCTTCCGGGAATTGGACGTCTCGGGTTTTATCGGCGCGGGTATTGTGCTTATCGCGGCGTTGTGGTTCTATGAGTCCGCGCTGCTGCGAAAACCGAACCGCGATCCGATTTTGCCGATCCATTTGATGAGGCAGCCTCGTTACCTGATGGTGCTGCTCATCGGGGCGTTCTCCGGCGGAACGTTGGCCGCGATGATTTTCATCCCGGGTTTTACGGAAAACGTGCTCGGTATTCAGGCGGAAAAATCCGGTTACTGGATGACGCCGCTGGCGTTGGCCTCGGGAGTGGGCGCCGGATTGGGAGGAGCGCTGGTTGCGAAACGCGGCCCGATCTTTACCGTGATTTTGTCCGGGGTTCTTGCGGCCGTCGGATTTGCGTTGTTCCCTTTATGGATTGACACGAAATGGCAGTTTTTGGTCGCGAGTATGATTGCCGGCGTCGGGATGGGGGTCATTCTGGGCGCGCCCTTGAACATTTTGGCGACGGAAGGGTTAAATGCGAACAAAGGCACGGCGCTCGCTTCGTTGTCCTTGCTTCGCCAGATCGGGATGACCATCGCGCCGACCATCTATGCGGGTTTTATCGCTCGCGGTTATAAAAATATGGGAGAACTTTTCAAAACGGATTTCCAGGATATCTGAAAGACAACGTGGCGCAGGCGAACTTGTCGCAGGAGGCGCTGGACGAACTGGCGCAGATCGGCAGGCAGATGGCTTCCGCTTCCGGCGCGGAACCCGTCGATGCCGGCCAAATCCACGACATTGTCCAATCGATTCAGGACCCGGCATTGAAAGACGTGATTTTGGACAGTGTATCCGAAGTCACGAGGCTGGCTACGGAAAACGGGTACGGCGGCCTGTACTGGTCGGCGGCCGTCATCAGTGTGCTCATCGTGGTCGGCGCGTTCATCCTCGCCCCCCTGCGCGGGAAGGTGGCCGTGTCGTCAGACAAGGGATGAGAAGCGGATCGCTTTCATTATATGATCCGCTGTTCCGGACGCCTTGAAAGTCATCATGCTTGTGGAAACGGAAACTCAAATCATTTCGAATGATTTGGGTTTCTTTTCTGTATGCGCGGTTGGCGCGCGGCGGACAATTTCCCGGCATTTTTCATGTATAATAGGATTGTATCTTTCGCAGGAAAACGCACCATCCTTTTAAGGAGACGCAGATGAACAAGAAAGCATTGGTTGTCTTTAGCGGTGGACAAGACAGCACCACGTGTTTGGTATGGGCGTTGAAAACGTTCGACCACGTGGAGGCGGTGACGTTTCATTACGGGCAGAGGCACGCGAAGGAAGTGGAAGTGGCCAGCCGGATTGCGCAGCACTTTCAAGTTCCGCACCATATCCTGGATATGGGGCTGTTGGGCCAATTGGCGCCGAACGCTTTGACGCGGGACGATATCGAGATCAAGGCGGGGGAAGGCAACAGCCTGCCGACCACTTTTGTCGACGGCCGCAATATGTTGTTCCTTACTTTTGCCGCCATACTGGCCAAGCAGTCCGACTGCCGCCATCTCGTGACGGGAGTGTGCCAAACCGATTTCAGCGGGTATCCCGACTGCCGCGACATTTTCATCAAGTCGTTGAACGTGACCTTGAATCTGGCCATGGATTACGAGTTTGTCATTCATACGCCGCTCATGTGGCTGAACAAGAAGGAAACGTGGCAATTGGCCGACGAATTGGGATATTTCGAGTATATCCGCGACAATACGTTGACTTGCTATAACGGTGTCATCGGCCAGGGCTGCGGAGAATGTCCGGCATGCGAGCTGAGAAACAGAGGACTGCGGCAATATATGGAAATGCGGGATCGGGTGAATTGAAGTGTTGAACGAAGTGGCTGTATGCAAAATCTTTACGTTCGATGCCGCCCATCAATTGGTGGGGCACAACGGAAAGTGCGCCAATGTGCACGGACACACGTACAAGCTGGAAGTCGTGTTGAAAGGTCCCGTCGTACCGCATGCCGGCGCTTCTTCCGAAGGGTTCGTGATGGATTTTCACGACTTGAAAAACATCGTCAAGGAACGCATAGTCGATCCGTGGGACCACAGCTTTTTGGCCATGGGGAATGAACCGGTGCTGGAGTCTCTCCGTTCGTCGAACTCCAAAGTGACGCTGCTCGGCTTTCGTACGACGGCCGAAAACTTGTCGGCCTATATTTGTTACGAATTAAAACGGGCGGGACTGCCCGTCTATTCGGTCAAATTATGGGAAACCCCCACCGCCTGGGCGGAAGTTCTGGCAAGCGACATTCCCGAACAGGGTCCGACGTTCCGGCCATACGGGGGTTGTGATGTTGGATAAAATACCGGTCATCGAAATTTTCGGTCCGACGATTCAAGGAGAAGGTTCCGTGATCGGAGTCAAAACGATGTTCGTCAGAACGTACGGCTGCGATTATCGCTGTTCCTGGTGCGACTCCGCGTTTACGTGGGACGGTTCCGCCAAAGATCAGGTGCGGATGATGGACGTTTCGGACATCGTCTCGGAACTTTCGCAATTAGCCGAAGGCAATTTCAGCTGGGTAACCATCTCCGGAGGCAATCCGGCCTTGATCGGGCAGCCAGTGCATAACCTGATCGATCAATTGCACGCGCTCGGCGTGAAAGTGGCGGTGGAAACGCAGGGAAGCCGGTGGCAGGACTGGTTTTCGTCCGTCGATGTGCTGACGGTCAGTCCCAAACCTCCCAGTTCCCGCATGCGCACCGATTGGGACGTGCTGGATCAGCTTTATCGGAAGTTGAAGGCGGGAAACTACGTGCTGAAGGTCGTGGTGTTCGACGATGCGGATTACGACTACGCCAAAACCGTCCATCTGCGCTATCCCGGCGTCCCGTTCTATTTGCAGGCGGGCAATGACCGTGTCGCACAGGAAGGCCCGACGGTCGAACGGCTGTTGAAAAAGCTGAATTGGCTGATCGAGAAAGTGGCCGCCGATTCCGATATGAACGAGGCGCGGACGCTGCCGCAGCTTCATACGCTGCTCTGGGGCAATGAACGCGGAAGGTAAATTCGCTTGCTGGGCTTCGGTTTGATATCGATTGAATCTTGAAAATGATGAAAATGATTGCAACATAGGGGGAACTCATGAGAACGCATCATTGGTTGCGGCTGGCCATGCAGGGAAACGTGGATGCGCAATATCATCTTGCCCTCGAGTATTTGTACGGGGACGAAACGGGCAGAAAGGACGAAAGGGAGGCGGCACATTGGCTGACCAAAGCGTCGGAGCAGGGACACATCGAGGCGCAGAAGCTGCTGGCCGCGCTGTATTATGACGGTTTGGGCGTACCCAAGTCGCTGGAGCTTACTTATTATTGGAACAAACGCGCCGCCGATCAAGGGGATATATCGGCCATGGCGTTCCTCGGCGTCATGCATGTCGCGGGAGAAGGCGTGGCTCAGGACGACAACAAAGCGCTGGAGTATTTGCTGCCGGCGGCAAAGCGGGGACATGCCATCGCGCAAGAGCAGCTCGGCGACATGTATCTTAAAGGCAAAATTGGCGGGCAACGACAGTTGGACGAAGCGTTGTATTGGTTCGAACAGGCTGCGGCCCAAGGCAGAGAATCCGCGAAGAAACGGGCGGAGTTAATCCGGCAATGGAAAGCCCAGCAGGCGTTGGAGTCGGAAAGCGAGGGCGACGAGTTGAAAACGGAAAGGAAAGAAACCATAGAGGATCAAACGCAGCCGCGATTAGAGGCTGTGATTCCCGAAATGGAACAGACCATTGCGCAATATTCCACGCGTCGTATCGACGATATCCGCGCCAATGCCGAAGGGCGATGCAGCAGCCTGCTGGTCCACGCGGCCGCCAACGGGTATATAGGCATGATGCGATCGGCATTGCAACACGGCGTTTCGGTGCAGGAAAAAGAATACGACGGCACCACCGCGCTGGAAGCGGCGGCGGCGTCCGGACATACGGAAACGGTCAGGTTACTCTTGGACGCATCTGCCAAAGTGAACTACCGCTCCGATCATCATATGGAAACGCCGTTGATGCTCGCTGCTCTGAACGGTCACCATGAAATCGTGGAACTGCTACTCGAGCGCGGAGCCGACCCCAAACTGGTCGGCAGTTACGGAAATGCACTACTCTATGCGACCGTCAGCAATCAAAAAGAAATCGCACGAATGCTGATCCGGCGAGGCGTTCATGTGAACATGCCCGGCCAGCACCGCGTCACCGCCCTTCACGTTGCCAGCTATAAAGGCTATTTTAACATCGTCATGATGCTGTTAAAAGCGGGGGCCGACGTTTCCGCCGTCGCTCACGGGGCATGGACGCCGCTATTGCTCGCGGTATGGAAAAGAAAAGTCAAATGCGCCCGCGCTTTGCTGGAATACGAGGCGGACCCGAACGACCGGCTGCCGACGGGGCAAACCGCGCTGATGCTGGCGGCGGAACGGGGCAGCGTCGAATTGGTCCGACTGCTTTGCAGCTACGGTGCCGACGCGTCGGCACGGGATCACAACGGGAAAACCGCCTTATCGTATGTCAGAGGAAACACGGAGATCTCCCGGATCATTTATTTTGGAGGGTAGTATCCTGTCTTCGGTACTCGTTCGGCGAGATGCCCTCCTCCGTTTGAACACTTTGCTGAAATATTTCTCGTCCTCATAGCCGACGGACCAGGCGATCCGGGAAATTTTCATGATGTTCTCAGTATAGTGCTCTTCCAGATACCGGGCGATCCGCTTCATCGTGTCGGGATGGTCCGGCTGCGGCGATCCGCACACGTCCGCCATGCAACAACGCAGACATCCTACAGCAGGATGTCTTTTGCTTTTATATCGGAAAAATCGCTGTTGTTCTCCGGATAAAAAAAGGCAGTCCTTGGGGCGAAGTGAACGCGAACGGCACGGCGGGCAAGCTGATTTCCCTGCTGAACGGCAAAATTAAAGGATTGATCGGAATGACCGCCAATTTCAACGCAGAGAGCAACACGGCGAAGCGCCAAAGCGGAAAAGTCTTAAAACACCACAGGGGGATCTCCTTTCGATTCCATTTGACAACGAGCCCGTTGCTAAGATATAATCCAAAACGACACTTAGTAAATTAGTAATTTAGTAAATCAGTAGTTCGGCTCGACGGTCAGTCAATTCTCGACGGTCAACATTTTTTGGAAACGAGGGATCCCGCTTGAAAATTCCGACAACCTTGAAGCATAAACCGGTCGTGGTATGCGAGAATTATGAAAACGTGGATGGAAGGTACGCCTATCAATCGGACGCCAAGGGCCTCTCTTTAGGTCTTGCGCAGTGGAACGACCGCGGCAAAATCGACATCTCCGCCAAGGTTTGGCGGCATACGGGAGAGAAGTGGTCGAGGCAGTCGGAAGAACTTCCGCTGCATCGCGTGTTGGATCTCGCCATTTTGATCTGCCGGGCCAAACTGCATTTCCAGGATGCATACAGATACGAGAAATTGTACGATCCCGAAAAACCGGTGATCGACCGCATCGGCTTGCAGGGCGATGCCATGACCGTTGCGGTTTGTCAAGACAACGACATGATCGATGAAGACATCCGGTTGTTTAACCAGGTGCTGAGTGAAGACGGAGAACTGCTCGGCGAAAGGCTGCGCGTATTGTCGAGAATATTGAAAGAGATGGGATATGTATGAACAGCAGAAAAAAACAATTGATTGAGCAGTACAAGCAAATGAAACCGGACATGGGCATATTTTGCATCCGCTCCAAAGTGACAAACAAATGTTTGCTTGAGACTTCCCAACACGTCCACGCGAAAATCAACAGCGTCAAATTTCAACTGAATGCGGGAATGCACCCCAACCGGGAACTGCAAAGGGAATGGAGCCGGTTTGGGGAACAGCAATTCGAGATCGAAGTGCTGGAGCTGTTGAAATACGACGAGGATGAGACGAAAACCGATTACACCGAGGAACTGTCCATCTTGAAGTTCATCTGGGAACAAAAATGGAGCGAGGAGATGCGGGAGTTTTACGCCGGGAAATGAACCAGGGGGATCGATAGGCATCGGACAGACGATCGTCAAGTAAAGAGAAGCTCAATTGAGCGAAAAAATGATGCCGATGGCGGCGGCTGAAGCGAATGTTGCGCAAAAGCGCAGGATTCGCTTTTTTTGTGTTGCGAGCGGATGGGCAATCGCAAGGGCGGACGAATGGCGAAAAAACACCCCTGATCCGGAAATCCGGCAGGGGTGCGTCCAATATTTAAACGTAAACATCGTACAGACCCGGACTGTGTTCGTTCGGCATTTCCGGCAGGACCGGCATGGGGTGCGGCTGCGGCGGAGGAACGACTTGAAGGTCGCCGCCGTTCCGGCTCGGCGATTTCCCGCTGAAAATTTCGGCGATTCGCGTGTTGTCCAATCGGAAATTGAATTGGGCGTTGTGAAAGCCCATATCCACGTATTTACGGCATTCCGGGTATTTGTTGATATCGTAGTTAGGTACCGGGAACAGTTTGCCCCAGTCGACGCCCAACGTCTCCAGCGCTTTGGCGAAGGCGTTCTGATGGGCGTTATCCCGGACAATCAGGAAGGCCAACGTTTCGCGAAACGTTTTGTTGGAACTCATTTCGTAAATTCGCGATTTTTGCAGAACCCCCGTCGTTTCCAGCATCAAATTGTTGAGGAGGTCCGCAATCAGGTTGCCGTGACTGTACACATAGCTGCCCATCCACGGGTTGCCCGAGGCGTCGTAAGGAATCGAGCATTGCGCGCCCATAATATAGTGATGGGGATTGGCGTGTCGGACCGCATCGTCCAGGGGGGCGCCGTCGGCTCCCGCACTGCCGGGAAGTTCTTCGCCGGAGCCGGTCAATAATTGGTTGATCGTATGCTGAACGAGCTCGACGTGGCTCAGTTCCTCGAGAAACACGCCGCGAATCAGGTCCCGATACTGCAAGGCGCTGCCGCGGAAATTGTTGCTTTGAAAGAAAAACTGCATCATCGTTCGCATTTCTCCGAAACGGCCGCCCAGCACTTCTTGCATGACTTTCGCCGCTTGAGGATCCGGTTTATCGGGCACAATCATGTTGATTAAATCCTCTTTGTAAAAATACAACGCATTAACCTCCCGACGAGCAAATTTTTGACTCGGTTGTCGTCCTTAGTTTGATTGGAGGATTGGCGTATTATTCGAAAACACCGATTCCGCACGTACGAGCGCGTCTGCGGCGAAAAAAAAAACAGCGGATCTCCCTAAAGACCCGCTGTTTCCCCCAAGAATCGTCAACCTTGCGCCGAACCTTTGTCCGCATTATTCGCATTATCCGCATTGCCCGTTCCGCCCGTATTCGAGGTGAAGTGGTCTGATCCGCCTCCGCAAGCGGCCAGGGAAAGATCTTGTTAGGGAATCGCTTTCGCCTTGCTGCCGAGATAAAGCTCGATTTTTTCTTCTACGGTTCGCTGCACGGCATCTTGCCCCCGCCGGAGCGATTCTGCGGGCAGGGCGTCGCATTCCGCGCTCGTCATGCGCTCATCGCGTCCGAGCGCCTTAAGCAGCGCGATTTCCAGGTCGGTCGCGATGTTCACCTTGCTGATGCCGCCTCCGGGAAGTTCGATCGCCTGCCGAATCATTTCCGGCGGCACGCCGGACCCGCCGTGGAGCACGAGGTGGACGTCCGTCTTCTCCCGAATCGCTTTCAGTCTGGCGATATCGATTTTGGGCTTCCGCACCACATAGACGCCGTGTGCCGTTCCCACAGAAACCGCCAGCGCATCTACGCCTGTTTCCTGCACAAACTGCAAACATTCGTCGGGATCCGTATACAACTCCTCATCATGGTCCGTTTCGACGAAGTCGGTCGTGCCGATTTTCCCGAGCTCGGCTTCGACGGATACGCCGAAGTTTCGGGCATATGCGGAAACTTCCCGGCTGATGCGAATGTTTTCGTCCAGATCGTATTCGGAAGCGTCGATCATGACGGATGTGAAGCCCGCCGCGATCGCGTCGCGGATCGTGTCCATCGACTTGGTGTGGTCCAGGTGAAGCACGACCGGAATCGTGACCCCCTCAGACTCGACCGCTTGATAAAAGGCATCCGCAAACTGCAAGGGAGTTATGCCGTAACGAATCATCTCCTTGTGGGAAATCTGAACGATGACGGGAGACTGCATGGCTTGGCCGGCCCGAAGGATCGGCGCGATCATGGCGACATAGCGCGGGGCGAACGATCCGACGGCGTAAGCCCGCCGTTCCGCATCCTTCAACACTTCCCTCAATGTGGTTACATTTTCCGGAACGACGACGATAAAGTCAACCTGATTTTGAGCTCCGGACAGGAGTTCGACATGATTTCGATGAACAACCGCAATTTGCTGGCCATGTATGCGAGGAACGAAGCGATCCAGCCGTTGACGGACTTGATCGAGCGGTACGGGCCGAATTTGAAAGCAGCGTTTTCCCAGGAACAATGGGACATGGTTTCCGTCGACGGCGAGATTTACGCGCTTCCCACGTTCAACTACGAGGCGGTTACGGACGGGTTGATCATTCGCAAGGACTGGTTGGACAAACTGAACTTGCCGATGCCGACCACCCCCGATGAATTGTATGAAGTGTTGAAGGCCTTCAAGGAAAAGGATCCGGGAGGCGTAGGCAAAGACAAGGTGATCCCGCTCGCCATCCACGCGGGCGAAGACGGCAATGCGCTCAGTATCAGCGGATTGGCGGAAGCCTGGGGGATCGGACGCGGCCCGACCGATTTCGTCGTCGTCGACGGCGAGATCCAAAGCGGGCTGGATCAGCCCGGAGTCAGGGAATATGTGGCGTTCTTGAACAAACTGAACCGGGAAGGGCTGCTGGATCCGGACGCGGCCATATCCAAACACGGCGACGTGACGGAAAAAGTCGGCGCCGGTTTTGTCGGGGTCGCCACGTTCTCCTGCTGGGACTCCGGCGCCGTAAGGGCGCTGATGGAAAAGGTTCCGGACGCGGAACTCGCTTTCCTGCCGCCGCTGAAGGACAATAACGGCAATCAGCGGATTGCGGGCACGGGCGGGTTGTACAGCTTTGTCATCGTGCCGAAAGTGTCGAAAAAAGCGGCCGAAGTCGTGCAATTTGCCGACGCATTTTTGGACCCGGCCCATTATACGCGATTGATTCTCGGCGAAGAGAACGTCTCGTACAAGATCGAAGACGGCAAGTATTATCCGATTTTCCCGGAATTCAACCAATTCAACAAAGGGCGCTGGTTTTACCCGGTCAACGAATCGTCCAAATATACGCCGCTGTTCGGCGCGAGGGCCCGCAAAGAGCCGGAAATGGCGATGCTGTGGGATGATATCAACGCGAAATCGGACGGATTCATGTACACCCCGGTCGTCAACCTTGCGCCGGTTGTGGAAGCCGAGCAAAAATACGGCCAGCCGCTGCGCTCGTTCAGCCATGAACGGTTGATCAAAATGCTGCTCGATGAAAAAGAACTGGCCAAGTTTGACGAATTCGTGCAAGAGTGGAAAAACAAAGGCGGCCGGGAACTGACAGAACAATATAACGCTTGGTATCAATCGACGAAGTAAAATTCGGTTTCATAACAGGGTGGAGAAACCTTCCAAGGCGGTTGCTTCTTCGTGGAGCAGCCGCTTTTGGTACAATCGAAGACGGAGACAAATCCAAAGTGGAGAGGAACGTGGGTCGGTATGTACGGTGTTTTGCCCACAGACAACGTGCCGGTGCTATATGAGGCGGATGCGGTCGTCGTCGGCGGTTCGCTGTCCGGGATCGCCTGCGCGGTGCGGCTCGCGCGGCATCGGCTGAAAACGGTCGTCATCGAACCGAGGACGTATTTGGGCCGGGAACTGACGGCCGCCCTTCGTCCATGGATCGACCTGCAGGATACGGAGCGAGATTCATTGCCGGAACTTATACGATACTGTCTGGAACACAGCGGCGCCGCCGGCGGGGAACTGGTGATTTCCGGCAGCGTGCCGCTGCATCCCGACAGGTTGAAAATCAGCCTGGAGAATCTGCTGGCCGATCACGGCGTCGATTTGATTTATGCTTCGTTGCCGATCGGGTTTGTTGGGCAAGCCGGAAGCATCGACGGTCTGGTGATCGGCAACAAGTCGGGGCGGCAGGCGATTTTGTGCCGCTACGTGATCGACGCGACGGAAACCGCCGGTTGCGCCCGGCTGTGCGGGGAGGACGTGTCCCGTTACAGCTTGGGGAATTCCGCGTTGTATTTCCGGACGCTGGAGTTTACGGGTGTTGACGCGCAAGAGTTGAACGGGGACCGGCTCAATGTTCCGGAACACATCGGCGTCTTGGGCAACACGGTTCGATTTCGGGAAGGGATCCAAGGTTCGGGGCATCTGTATGCCGAATATTCGCTGGAGCTGGAAAGCGACAACCGTATGGAAGCCAACCGCAATAGAGAAATCCGGGCCCGCCATATCGGGTTTCGCCTGGCCGCGCATTTGATTCAGAACGTGCCGGCGTTTCGCAAGGCGTTTCTGGCCGCATCCTCTTGCGAACTGCACGGGCCGTTTCCGCGTGGGGAGGGAACGGACCCTTTCGCGCTTGGACGTCCGTCAGGCGGACGGCGGAGAGGGCTCACCGACGGATCGACGTTGAAATCCGGGGTTTACAGTCTGGGCAAGTCCGTATATCGGGACGGCTGCACAGATTTGCTCGATCCGGTGCAAGCCTGCGTCATCGGCGAACAGGCGGCGCAGGAACTGCTCGCGCTGCGCGATCGTTCGCGGGCCATTTCGCCAAAAGCGTCTTCCGATTCGTCCTTCCGCTCCTCAACTGACCGTTTGCGCGTCGAAGCTTGCGCGGATCGCGGTCGTGAATTCGGCGCAGTTGAACTGCATGTCCCTTCTTCTGCCGGCGTCGATCGCGGCAGACAAACCGTTCCGGTAGAGGAAGCGGCTGTTCCGGTACTCCGGCGGGCGGACGTGCTCGTCGTCGGCGGCGGCACGAGCGGCGCATGCGCGGCCATTACGGCGGCGGGCGAAGGGATGAATACCGTGCTCGTCGATCTGAATCCCGGATTGGGAGGCACGGGAACTTTCGGCGGCGTGGACAGCTACTGGTTCGGCCGAAAGGTCGGGTTTGCGGCGAAAATTACCGCCGGCGTGCAGTCGGTACAGCAGGAACTGCGCTACAAGGGTCACAAATGGAACGTGGAAGCGAAGATGTACGCGCTGCTGCGCGATGCGGAGCGGGCGGGCGTCGAACTGCTGCTCAATGCCGTCACCTGCGGCGCGATCAAAAGCGGCAATCGGGTTTGCGGCGCGGTGGTGGCGACCCGCTGGGGACTTTGTGCCGTTCTCGCGTCCGTCGTCATCGACGCCTCAGGCGACGGCGATGTGGCGGCTTTTGCCGGCGCGGAATTCGTCTACGGCTCGGAGAAAGATCACGCGGTCATGTGGTACTCGTTAGCCCAGTTCAAGGAGCCGGGGAAGACGCAAAATAATTTCACGAGCATGGTGGACGTGTCCGATGCGCTCGATTACACGCGGGCGATCTTGGCCGGCCGCAGAAGGGGCGAGGCATGCCATGACCACGGTATCTATATCGCCACACGGGAAAGTCGCCATATCAAAGGCGACGTCACGATGCGCTTGACGGACCAACTGCTGCAGCGGCGCTGGCCGGACGTCGTCAATATCCACTTCAGCAACCATGACGTGAAGGGGGTCAGCGGCGCGGACTGGGTGAACGTCGGATTGATTCCGCCCAATCTGGAAATTGAAATTCCCTTCCGCATGCTGCTTCCGCAAGGTCTGGAAGGACTGCTCGTGGCGGGGAAAGCGGTCTCGGCCACACATGATGCGCTGCCGGCGATCCGCATGCAGGCGGATCTGGAAAATCTCGGCGCCGTTGCGGCGCTCGCGGCGGCGATGGCGGTGAAGGGAAAGCAACGTTTGCGCGAGATCGACATCCGCAGCCTGCAGGACAGACTGGTGAAAGAGGGGCTGCTTCCCGAGAAAGTGCTGAAGCGCACGTTGTCCCCGATTCTTTACCGGGAGGATGACTTGGTCCGTTTGGCCGAGTCCATCGAGACCAAACCGCTTTACGAATACGCCAATATGCGGATGAATGAAACGTACACCCGGCTGATTCCGTTCATCGAGATTTGTTCGGCGGGTCCGCGCATGGTGCCGATTCTGGAAAAGGCGATGGAACGCGCGGAAGGCGTCAAGAAAATCCGCCTGGCCCAGGCGCTGGCGCTGATGGGATCCCGCACCGGCGCGCCCGTGTTGATCGAGGCGATCCTGAAAGAGCTGGAAGGTCCCGAACTGCCGGTCCGCACGGCGGAAATCATGTATGTGCAGCTTCCGCCGGATCATGGAGCGATGCCGGATACGGCGTATTTGCTCTATTCGCTCGCGGCCGCCAGAGACCCTCGCAGTGTGGCCGTATGGCAACGGGTCGTGGACCTGTTGGATTTTCAGGAAGAAGATCTCAAAGACTCAAGAAAAGGACTGTTTTATTATATTGACGCGGTCTGTCGGGGAGCGGAGAGGCTGGGGGACCCGTCCGCCGTTCCGGTGCTGGAAACGATGCACCGTCATCCGCTGCTGCGCGGCCAGCAATGCACGGCGGAAGTGCAGGCGGACTATTTCCTGGAGCGCCGAGCGATGCTGGAGCTGGCCATCGGGCGTGCGCTCGCAAGGTGCGGCAGTCCGGAAGGGTATCGGATCCTGATCGACTATTTGCCGGACAACCGGGCGCTGATCGCCAGGAGCGCATGGCTGGAATTGCGCCGGCTGAGCGGGCGTTCGTTTGCGGCCGATCCGGAGGTATGGGACAGATGGGTCCGGGAGGAAAAACCTTACCGACAACCCCAACCATTGATGCTCAGTCTGGATGTTGAGCCCGACAGCGAATCGATCCTGCGGCTGGAACGATTCGCGTGACGCGCCGCAAATGGCGACGGCCAAGGATGAACCGTCCTCCTGATGCACAGCGGGACCGAACGTTTGAATGGCAGCCATCATGGAGACACCCTTTGCGGGGTGTCTTTTGCTTTTTTTTGTTGATTCGGACGGCATGAAAAGCGAGACATCGGCAGAAAAAACCATGGCCGCAGCGAGGGGAGGCGGTTTCTTTTTCCTCTCTGTTCCCTACTGCCTCAACAAACAAAGTAAAACCACAAACGAATTTTCTAAAAATTCGTCAGCAAAAATATGCGTTTTTCCAAAAAAATCGAATATTCAACAATTGACGTGCAACTAAATTGGCACTAATATTATATAAAAAACAGAAGAATCAACAAAAATCAAAAAGAAAGCAGGGGTGCTTTTGCCGAAAGTCATCTTTATCGTATTGGACGGTCTGCGATTTGACACGGCCATAGCGCAAATGGGGTATGTTTGCCATCTCGTCGAGCAGGACAAGGCTGCGCTCTACAAAGTCAAATCGGAGTTGCCCAGTCTTTCCAGACCGTTGTATGAAGTGTTGCTGACCGGGACACCTAGCTGGATAAACGGAATCGGAAGCAATCAAGCGGTGCGTCTGTCTACCCAGAAAAGCGTTTTCCATCTTGCCAGGGAACACGGTCTGACAACGGCCGCGGCGGCTTATTACTGGGTCAGCGAATTGTACAATCGCGCTCCTTTTCATTTCATCGAAGACAGGGAGCAGCATCGCCTTGACCTGCCGATTCAACACGGCAAATTTTATTTTGAAGATCACTATCCGGATTCCCACTTGTTTCTGGACGCCGAATCGCTGCGGAGAATGTACGATCCGGACTTTCTGTACATACATTCCATGAACATTGACGATGCCGGGCACAAATTCTCGTCGGAATCCCGCGAGTATCGGGATGCGGCACTGAGGGCGGACAGTATTTTGGCGCAGCTTTTGCCGATTTGGATGAAGGAAGGGTATGAGATCGTCATTACTTCGGATCACGGGATGAATGAATTCGCCAATCACGGAGGAACCGGGGAAGCGGAGCGGGACGTGCCGTTGTTCGTCATCAGTTCCCGATGCCGGCCGGGCACTTACATTGAAGAATATGTTCCGCAGCTTGCCGTCGCGCCGTTGGTGTGCGACTTGCTGGACATCCCATGTTCCGCGGAAATGAAAGCGTTTAACATTCCGGGGTTCATCCGGGGGTCCACACACCCCGAATGACATAATCCACAAACCTACAAGGAGGAAAAAACGATGCAAGAAAAGAGACAATGGACAAAGCCGATGATGTTCGGGGTCATGCTGGTCCTGGCGTTCATGCTGGCGGCATGCGGTTCGAACAAAGGGGGGTCGAATTCGTCGTCCGAAGGCGATAACGGCGGAGAAGACAAAATTTTGACGCTGGAGGAGCTCGTGCCGCTGGCGCAGAAGGAAGGCAAGGTCGTGAGCGTCGGCATGCCGGACGCATGGGCGAACTGGGAAGAAACGTGGAGAGATCTCAAAGAAAAGTATAATCTCGATCACTCCGACACGGATATGGGCAGCGTGGACGAGATCAACAAGTTTGCAGCCGAGAAAAACAATCCGACGGCGGACATCGGCGATGTAGGGATCGCTTTTGGTCCGATGGCGGTCGAGAAAGGAGTAACGCAGCCGTTCAAGACCGAGTATTGGGATGAAATTCCCGATTGGGCCAAAGACAAGGAAGGCCATTGGATCGTGGGGTACACGGGGTCCATAGCATTTCTTTGCAACAAGGAACTGGTGTCAAAATGTCCGAAAAGCTGGGCCGATGTCGAGAACAACGGCGGCGAGTATCAACTGGCTGTCGGCGACGTGGCCGGCGCCGCACAGGCGCAAAACGGTGTGTTGGCGGCGGCACTCGCGTTTGGAGGCGATGAAGGAAACATCGATCCGGGAATTGAATATTTTAAACGGTTGGCGCAGAAGGGGCTTATTTCCAAAGCGGATGTGACCGTTCCGAATATCCAGAAAGGCGAAGTGGCCGTGGCGATCCTGTGGGACTTCAACGCGCTCGGTTATCGCGAGCAGATTGATCCCGACAAATTTGAGGTGGCGATACCCGAAGAGGGCAGTGTCATCAGCGGTTACGCGACGATCATCAATAAATACGCCCCCCATCCGAACGCGGCCAAGCTGGCGCGCACTTATATTCTGAGCGATGCGGGACAGATCAATCTGGCGAAAGGGTTCGCGCGTCCGATTCGGCAAAATGTCCAATTGCCGGAGGAAGTGGCGGCCAAACTGATTCCGTCGGAACAATACAAAAACGTGAAACCCGTCAAGGATTACAAAGTGTGGGAGAACACAGTAAAGGGGCTTGGCGAGAGGTGGCTGGAAGAAGTGCAAATTCACATAAAATAATGCTTCTTGTGCTCGTGCCGTTTGTCTTTTGGCTGATTGCGTTTCTCGCGCTGCCGTTTGCCGGCATGCTGATTTCCAGCTTTCAACACGCGGACGGCCAAGGGTTTACGTTTGCTCAGTATGTGAAAGCGTTGACCCATCCTTTGTACACCCAATCCTTGCTGAACAGCGTCTGGCTGTCGTTCGTTTCCAGTCTTGTCGGACTCGTGATTGCGGTGTTCGCTTCTTATTCGTTCACCCGGTTCTCGGCGAAAACGCGCGATGTGCTGCTGAACATTTCCAATATTTTCAACAATTTTTCCGGCGTGCCTCTCGCGTTTGCGTTCATGATCATCCTGGGCACGAACGGGATGTTCACCTTGCTGTTCGACAAGTTGGGGATGGGCTTCCTGAATTTCGATTTGCGTTCGTTGAAAGGTCTCATCGTCGTCTACACGTACTTTCAAATTCCGCTCGCGATTTTGCTCGTCTATCCTTCCCTGTATGCCATCAGGGAGGAATGGAAAGAATCGGCCGCACTATTGGGAGCGTCGACCTGGCAGTTTTGGCGATATATCGGCGTGCCGGTTCTGCTTCCCAGCCTAGTGGGCACATTCAGCGTGCTGTTCGCCAATGCGATGGGAGCATTGGCGACGGCGTACGCTCTCACCGTACGCAATGTGAATTTGCTGACGATTCAGATTAACAGTCTCGTGACCGGGGATGTGTTTCCGCGCCAGGAATTGGGCAGCGCCTTGGCCGTCGTGCTGTTTGTGATCCTGCTGATTGCGCTGTTCATTAATGAAAAGATGCTGCAGCTTGTAAGGAAGGGAAGCTAATGTCGAATCCCGCCAGAACCGCTAGGTCCAAAGGCCGTTGGTGGCATATCGGCGTAACGTCCGTTGTTCTCGCCGTGCTGATCATTCCTTTGCTGGCCACGTTTTTGTTCTCGATCAGCACGGTTTGGCAAAACACCATTTTGCCCGATGGCTTGACATTGGAATGGTACGGCCGGCTTTTTTCGGATGAACGGTTTTTGTACGCGATCGGAAGGTCGTTCCTGGTATCCGCGGTGACCGTTGTCATTTCGCTGGCCATCATGGTTCCCGCCATATTTGTTGTCGTCCTGTATTTTCCCGGACTTGAGAAAATGCTGCAGTCCGTCGTGTTGCTGCCTTTCGCTTTGCCGGGAGTGGTCACGGCCGTCGGGCTGATCAAAATTTATTCGTCCGGACCGATTGCCATCTCGGGTACGATCTGGATTTTGATCGGCGCGTATTTCATCGTGATCATGCCGTATGTGTACCAGAGCACGCGCAATTCATTGCGGTCGATTCACGCGGCGCAGCTGATGGAAGCGGCGGAAGTGCTGGGCGCCGGCAAGGTGAAAGCCTTCGTATTCGTCATCCTTCCGAACATCATGCCCGGGATGATGGTGGCCAGTCTTCTTTCGTTCTCCATTCTTTTTTCCGAGTTTGTCCTGGCGAACATGCTGGTCGGCGGCAGTTACGAGGTCGTTCAAGTGTATCTGCACCGCATGCTGGCCACGGACGGGCATATGTCGAGCGCGATCGTCTTTACCTTCTTCGTGATTATTTCCTTGCTGTTTGCGCTCGTGCTCAGAATCGGAAGAGGGAAATCGCGTAAAATGAACGCAACATCCGCCACGCCTGCGGACAACGAAGGAGGAGTCACGGCATGAGCTTCGTGGAAATCAGCAACGTTGTAAAAACGTACCATCAAGTCAGGGTGCTGGATCGGGTCTCCCTGTCTATTGAAAAGGGAGAGTTCATCACGCTGCTCGGACCGAGCGGCTGCGGAAAAAGCACGCTGCTGCGGGCCATTGCCGGGCTCAATCCGATTGACGAAGGCCGAATCATGGTGGGGGGGCGGGACATTACGCATTTGCCGCCCAAGAAGCGCGATGTGGGGATGGTCTTCCAGTCCTATGCGCTGTTTCCCAACATGACCGTGTTTGAAAATATCGCTTTCGGTTTGAAGATGGAGAAGTTGGACAAAAAAGAGATCAGGCGAGCGGTGTCGGAGATGATTTCCCTCATTGAACTGGAAGGCAAGGAGAACCACTATCCGCATGAACTGTCCGGGGGGCAGCAGCAGCGTGTCGCGCTGGCGCGATCTCTCGTCAAGGAACCGACCGTTCTGCTGCTGGACGAGCCGCTCAGCGCCCTCGATGCCCAAATTCGCCGTACGCTTCGCAACGAAATTCGAACCATTCAAAAGCGGCTTAATATGACGACCATTTTCGTTACCCACGATCAGGAAGAAGCGCTGGCGGTTTCCGACCGGATTTATGTCATGAACCACGGCACCATTGAGCAGCACGGCACGCCGCAAGAGATTTACACTTCGCCGCGCAGCGAATTCGTCGCCAATTTTATCGGGAATTACAACGTATGGAGCCGGGAGCAGCTCCTGCACAAACCGATTCGCGGCATTCCCGATCGCGGAGAGCTGTTTGCGGTAAGGCCGGAAGCGATACACATTTCGACCGAACCTGATCGGACGGGCGCGCAGCAGGGCATCGTCGCGGAGGGATTCATTTCGATGGCGACCGTCCTGGGAAACATCATGCGTTATGAAATCGACGTGCAAGGTCTGCAAGTGACCGTGGATACGCTGCATCGGCCATCGGTGGAAGGCTTGACGCCCGGTGCTCCGGTATATTTGTTTGTGCCGGAATCGGAGTGGAAATGTATCGAGAGATCCATATAAGCAATTCACATGAAGAACGGGGAATGGCATTATGTCTCTGTCTTTCGAGAAACGAAAGAAAAAAATAATGGAATGCCTCAACAAAGAAGGAAAGGTCGAAGTTCAGGCGCTCGCCGACGAACTCGGCGTTTCCACGGAGACGATCCGCCGAGACTTGGAGCGGCTGGATCAGGAAGGCAAACTGAAAAAGGTTTACGGCGGAGCGGTGAAAGTGAGGGCCGACGCTTTCGAACTCCCTTTCGACAAGAAAACGTTGATCAACGCGAAAGAGAAAGCGGCGATCGGAAGGCGGGCGGCCGCGCTCGTGAAAGATGGAGACACGATTATGATCGGCAACGGAACGTCGACGCTGGAAGTCGTTCGCAATCTGCATTCGCATCCGAACGTCACCATCGTGACGCATTCCACCCCCGTCCTGCTGCTGGCGATGGAAATGTTTCCGGGACGCATCATTTTCGTCGGGGGTGAAGTGAACCGGCATCAGCGGTCGGTCTCCGGTCCCTTGTCCGAACTTGTGCTCAACCGGCTAAGAGTGAACAAAGCGTTTATTTCCGCCGGTGGCGTTTCGCTGGTGGACGGTATTACCGATTATGAGATTTCGGAAGCGAACATTTCCCGGATCATGATCGAGCGCGCGGATGAAGCGATCATTTTGGCCGATCATTCCAAACTCGGGAAAACCACATTTGCCAACATTTGTTCATTGGACGATGTTTTCACCGTGATCACGGATCACCGCTGTCCGCCGGAATGGATACGCTACTTGGCGGAGAGGGATGTCGAGCTGATTGTTGCAGACGAGGAGGAAGGGGAATGAAGGTTGACTTCCATTTCCATCTGGAAGAAGGCCCCTATTCGTATCGCTGGCTGGAGAGGACGGCCAGCGCGTTGGAAGTCGCCGCACCGGTTGACGGCGGGAACCGTTTCGATCGCCATACTTTGCCGTGGATTGTCGACATGACCGACCGTCTGCAAGCCCGTTTGACGAAAGGCTGTTTTTCGGAAGAATGGCTGTCCGCATATATCCGGTTGGGACGGGAACGGGGGATCGAACAATTCGGGGTGGTCGATCATCTGTACCGTTTTACGGAATTTCGCCGCTATTACGAGCGTTATATATTGCTGGACGACAGCGAACTTGGCGTCATGCAGCGCAGATGGCTGGACAGCGTATGCATCGGGTCGATTCGGGACTTTATCGAAACGGTCCGCCAGCTGCAGCGGCAGGGCGCGCCTTTGTCCCTGGGCGTGGAGGCGGACTATTTTGCCGGCGGGGAAGCCGAATTGGCGGAGCTGTTGAGCGAGTATGAATTCGACTATATCATCGGCAGCGTTCATTTCCTCGATGGGTGGGGATTTGACAATCCCGAGGCGCAGCACGTTTTTCAGCAAAAGGATTTGCTGGAACTGTACCGGTATTTTTTCGAACAGGTGAAACGCGCCGCCTCCTCCGGTTTGTTCGATATTATCGCCCATCTCGACAATTTGAAGGTGTTCAATTACCGGCCCGACGAAAGCCGGCTGCTGCAGTTGTACGACGATGTGGCCCGGGTGTTGAAGCAGGCGGACGTCGCGACGGAAATCAATACGGGTTTGGCGTACCGGTACCCGGTGAATGAGATGTGCCCCAGTCCGCTCTTCCTGGGCAAACTGTTTGAGCATGGCGTGCCGATCACGTTAAGTTCCGATTCCCATTTTCCCGACGATATCGGCCGTATGCTCGACGAAGCCGTTCAACTGGCGGTCAAAACAGGCTACAGAGAAGTGGTCTGCTATCGGAATCGAAAACGGTATGCCGTTTCTCTTGTGGACTGAGGAACAAGCGGAAGACCGCGAAGCCGTCGACGATCGGCGGCAAAAAGCGGCATCGGCACTGGTGAACGCATCCGATATGGGGTAGAATGAAAAATAGAATCCGACTACCATTCAGACATCCTGTGCAGGGTGTCTTTGTTTTATGGGTCTTGTTTGAGGTGAAGGGACCGGTTCCGGACGCGTTTCGGAACGCATGGAAACGAATTGATTCGGAACGGATCCCGTCCAACGGCTATGAGCTCGCGGAACTTCCGGCGATTGAAGCGTACATCAGTCCGGATCTCTACAGCCCGGAAACCGGAAATGAAATTTGGCCGGCGGTGAAATCATGTAGTGGCCAAAACCACCGAATCAGGCTGATGGGCGGTGGTTTTTGCTTGGGTTTGGGCACAGGACGCGTCTATGGCGCCTGTGAGAGCCGTCCGTGGGACAAGGACTTGCGGCCGTCGGCGAAAATCGAAGGAGGGATATCGTGATGACCGAACATACTTCCGCTGCCGGAAATGTGAAACTCGTCTGCCGGGAAGATTGCGGCAACGCCCCCAGAAAAAAGCTGCTGCTCGAATGGAACGTCGCCTTGGTCAACGGGGATTTCGACTTTCTTCTGCGGCATGTTACGGATACGGTCGTTTGGGACCGGGTCGGCGTCGGCAACATTCAGGGGAAGGACCGGCTGATCGAAACGCTGGAAAGTTTCAAGGAACATCCGATTACGGAACTTCGCATCGATCATATTATCACCCACGGCTATACGGCCGCTTTGCACGGCATGATGACATACGGCGGGAAGCGGCGACGGTTTTGTGATGTCTACGTGTTTAACGGCGCATCCAAGCAGGCCAAAATCAAGGAAATTACGACCTATGCGATCGAAGAGTCGTAAGATATCGTCGGATCGCATCCTCAGTCGCGGATTGGTCGACACTTGCAACGGCGTGTTTCGTACACGGCACGCAAACCGGGCGAGGGGAGCGTTGGTTGACCCGGCGTATGTTCACAAGTATAATTGTTACTGTTATCGATAATGAGAATGGTATACGGGAGGGGAACCATGCCTGTCAAAAAAGCGGAAATCATTCTGCATCCGGTTCGAATGCGCATTATCCAGACGCTGGCCGGCGGGAAACGGATGACCGCGCAGCAGCTGCTGGATCGTCTGGGCGATGTTCCTCAAGCGACCTTGTACCGGCAGTTGAAAAAAATGACCGATGCGGGAGTGCTGCTCGTCGCCGAAGAAATCCCGGTCAGGGGCACGTTGGAGAAAGTGTACATGCTGCCCGAGAAAGGCGCGGAAATTTCGGATGAGGAACTGAAACAGGCGTCCGCCGAAGATCATCTGGCCCTGTTCATGCAGTTTGCGGCGAGCATCATTGGAGGCTACGGGCGCTATCTCCAGCAGCCGGATGCCGATTTGTTCAAGGACGGCGTTTCGTACCGGCAGATCTCGCTGTATTTGACCGACGAAGAAAATGTGCGGTTGATTCGGTCCATCTGGGATTTGCTGAAAAAGGCGGCGAACAATGAGCCGAATGAACAGCGGAGGCGGAGGTTGTTTTCCGTGATCGGTTTCCCCGACGGATGAACGTATAGAGACGGCTTGACAGTCTTTATAGGCTATAATATTATCATTATCGATAATGAAAATAAATTCTGACCGCATCTGCTTCGGCAGTGAAGGAGTGAAACGCATGAACGTGACCGAGAAACACACGGATTCCCTCGATTTGTTTCAACAGGCAGCCGGAAGAGCCCTCCGCAGCCTTCCGTTATATCTCATCGTGCCGCTGCTGTTTTGGCTCGGGTTTCGGGCGGCGGGATGGGATATGGAGTGGAAAGCGTTCGGCCTGGGGGCGCTGGGTTGGCTGATCGCGCTGGCGCTGCGCGGACCGATTGGCGCGATGGGCACGAGATGGAAGCAGGAAACCGTGAAAAATATCATGGCCGCCAGTTCCGGAGTGCTGGAGGAGACCGTGCGGCTCGCGCTTCTTTTGTTGACATCCGCCGGAACGTCGTGGGCGGTGTCCGTCGGACAAGGGTGGGCGGCCATTGAAGTGCTGTTCGTCATGGTGAATGTCGTCGCGATGGCTTCGCTGGGAAAGCGAACCGATGAAAAGGCGGTGCAAGCCCGGCAGCTGCTGGAGTCGCAGGGCACTCTTCATGTCAGTCCGCTGTGGGGAGTGCTGGAGCGCATATGGGCGTCCGCCTTTCATATCGGAGCCACGCTCGTCGTGGCCCGACATCCTTGGTCGGTGGCGCTGCTTGTCCCGCTGCACAGCGGTCTGAACTGGTTTGCGGTGCGCATCGCCGCCCGTTCGGTCCGGCAGTCGAGTCTGTTTATCGCCGTCGTCGGCACGGCTGTTTTGATCGTTGGCCTGGCACTGATGAGATAGTCTTCGGCCCGTGGAGTGTTTTGGACCATGTTGCCGGCGGAGGCCATACCCGGCATCTGGAGTTTGCGCTGGCACGCTGGGCGGCGTGCGGAGCGTTTCCTTTTCCGCATCGGGAACGCACGATGGTGGACACAGTGGAATCGCCCGCGGGCGATTCCACTGTGCGTTCGGGGGGAGCGGTTTTTGCCGTTCCAACCGCTTAATCATCCGCCGCAACGTTCGCCGAACGGACCGTGGCGGCGCCGTCGTCGGTTTCGAACGCGGCCAATACGGTGCTCCCGTCAGGCGAACCGTCATCAGGCGACAATTGGATTCGCTTCGTCCGACCCGGTGACAATTCGACCGTTTCGTAAGCGAGCGTTCCGCCGTCTTTCCAGAGGAACAGATGGGCGGTACCGGCGACATCAGCCCGCAGTTCGACGGTCACGTTTCCGCCCCGGACGCGCGGATCCGACACGAAGTGCAGCACGTCTCCGGCGTCGCGCCCGCCGGCAAGCGGGATGCCGTCTTCCAGCGACTGCAGGATGGACAGCGGCGACGTCACGCTGCGGGCGGCTTCAAAACCGATGCCACCGACCGCTTCATATCCGGACAATACGGCATGGCCCCAGCGATACGGATCGCCTTGCACGCCGCCCCATGTCGACCATCCGAGCCGCGTCTGGCCGGTTTTGTCCTGCGTATCCGAATCGTAAATAAAGATGTTCAGTCCCATGCGCTCCGGATCGACGGAGGCCGGCAAATCCGCAAACGGAATTTTCGCTTCTATCGTATACCCGGTGTAGGGTTCGCTGACGGTCGCACGGACGACCATCCCGGGAGCCGTCCGCGCGATCGGACCTTGCCGGTGGTCGGCGTCCCGGTAAGCGGCGGCGGGATTGCCGTTGGCCGCATCGTCCGTCGTCGGGAAGATGCCGACCTTGAACGTGGTGGACGTGTTTTCCGAATCACCGCGCGGATCGATGGCGATTTCGACCGAATCGGTGCGCCAGTGGCGCTTGGCGTCGTCCGGCGTCAGCACGGCGCCCAGCACGTCATCCGTTACGACGACCGCGAAATAGAGCGCATCGTCATGCCAGACGACGTGGGCAAATCCTGAAGCGTCCGCGGCGGACTCCGGCGCCTCGCCTTCCCACAGCCGGCTGATATCAATCGGGGTGCCGGGATATTCGTCCTCCGAAATGACGCCGTCAACGACCGGCGCCGTCTCCGCCTTGGCGACGACCGTGACCGGCACGAGATTGATCGCCGCGTTTTGCACGCTGCTGCCGCCGCCGCTTGTCGTGCGGACGGTGAAGTCGTAGTCGCCGCGATTTCCGCCTTCATTGGACGTTTTCAAATTCGGGTCTGTATTTCGCAGCTGGAAGACGATTGTTGTGCTTTGGCCCGGCTGCAGATTGCGGTATGCTTGCGCTGCGGGTTCCGCCTGAAATCCGTCGGGCAGCTGCAGTTCCACGTTGCCGCTCTGCACAATCCGGCTGTTGTTGCGCAGCTCTACCAATAGCGGCCGGGTTTCGCCGACGCCGATCGACAGCAACGGTTTGATCAAATGATCGAGCTGCGGTACGCCGACCGTTTGCGTCCAGGCCCGAAACTGCGCGACTTGAGGCAGCGGTTCGATCGCTCCGGCGACATCCGGTACGACGCTGACGACCCGGCTCGCGGTGCCTTGCATCGTTCCGGCCGTTACCGTCGCCTTCAATCGGACGCGTTTCAGATCCGCGTTTTTCGGCACGGTGACGGTAAATACGGCCGATCCGTCCCGCCCCGGCTCCAACCGGCGAATCGTCTTTTTCCCGTTCGTTTTCCAGCCTTTCGGCACTTCGAGCTGTACGACGGCTTCGGGCAGCGACTTTGTCGTGCCGTTACGGAGATGCGCCGTCACCGTAAACGTCTGCCCTTTGACCAGTTGAAACGCATCGGCGGTCAAAACCAACTCCGTGCCCAGCGGCAGTCCTCCCGGCAGCGCTTTCAGAGCGCCCGCCAACATGCCGTCGGTGCCGGCGATCCCGTCCATACCGGGGACGCGGCTGTCGAGTTCCGTGAAGTAATCGCACCCCAATTGTTCCGGATCGGAGGGAAGATCGGGAAAGACGGACCAACCTTGCGTCACATATTCGCGCATCGCTTCCCTTTCGACTTGCCCCCAGCTTTTTCCGTGCTGTTCCGAAAAACGCCCGTTCCATATTCCATACACCTGATCCGTCGGTTCCGCCGGTTGAAACGACGTTTCGCAGATGGCGCCGGTTTCTCCCGTTCCGTTGGCGTACCTCAAAAAGATTTTTTTGACCCGCCAAGGCGACAGTCCCTCTTCGGAGATTTGTTCGGGGAATCGATCCGGATCGGCCGCGGCGTAGAACGCTTCCACCGCCAGACGGGCCGCGTATTGGTGGTTGCCGTGATTGCCCGGCGTCGGCGACGGATTCATCGTGACGATGATTTCCGGACGCGCCATTCGCACGATGCGCACGATGTTTTCCAGGGTGGAATCGTGCCCCCATATTTGCTCTGTCAGCGGCGCGCTGACCGTATAGTAGAAATCCAGTTTGTCGAGGTTGTAAATGCGCGTAATGCCCGCTTTGCCGACCGCTTTCCGCTCTTCCATTTCCCGGATCAGACCGAGCGCGGCTCCTTCTTCCGGGCCGGCGGCGTTTCCTCCTCCTTCCCCTCTCGTCACGGTGATGACGCCCGTGCGGACGCCTTCGTATTCGAGCCACTGGCCGAAGGTGGACAAACTTCCCGCTTCATCGTCCGGATGGGCGCCGATGAACAGCACATCCAGATCCGCCGACTCGTTGGCCGCCGCCGCAACATCGCCGAGTCCGGGCCAAACGGCGGCCATGACCAGCAGCAACGCCAACACGCTTGCCATCATGCTCCGCAACCGCCTTGCCGCATGAACCGTTCGTCTTCCCATCCCGCTTTGAAACGGCATCCGTCGTTGTGAAATCATCATTTTCGCTCCCTTCTCCTTTGAAATCAAATGGATAAATCTGATTTCACTATACGTTTACCGGCATTGGCAGAGCCAACGATAAATTGACTAAAAACTCAGATATTTTGCTCCGTCTAGAGGTCCAGATGGTTCCGTTCTGCCCGGAAAATGGGCGACATTGACTGACAATCATTGACAATCTGACATCGATAGATTAAAAATCTGAAAATCTATGTTATAATAGTAGACAAATATTTTCGTATCGGTGTCGTCGATTGACGGATCGGATGGAAGGATGGCGAGGCTGTGTCCGCCCCGGGCTGCGGGGCGGATGCGCCTCCTTCTTTCTGCAAACTATCGGTGTAAGGACGGACGGTAAACATGAGCAGTAGACAAACGAGATCAGACGTCATCTTGATTGGTGCCGGCATCATGAGCGCGACGTTGGGCACGCTTCTGAAAGAATTGGCCCCGGACTGGGAAATCACCGTGTTTGAGCGGCTCGGCGGGGCGGGAGAAGAAAGCTCGAACGAATGGAACAACGCGGGAACGGGACACGCTTCCCTGTGCGAGCTGAACTACACGGTCGAAAAGCCGGACGGAACGATCGACATTAGCAAGGCGGTACAGGTGAATGAAGAGTTTCAGGTGTCCAGACAGTTTTGGTCTTATCTGGTCAACCGCGAGGTGATCAAGAACCCCCGGGATTTCATCACCTCCGTGCCGCACATGAGTTTCGTACAGGGAGAGCAAAACACGGCGTTTTTGAAAAAACGCCATCAAGCGATGACCGCCTGTCCGCTGTTTGAGCAAATGGAATTTGCCGACGATCCGGAACAGCTGACGGAATGGATTCCGCTGATGATGCGGGAACGCACGTTGGACAAGCCGATCGCGGCCACCCGCATCGAATCCGGCACGGACGTCAACTTCGGCGCGTTGACGCGCCTGTTGTTCGATCATTTGCGCAAGCGCGACGTCGATATCCGCTATCGGCACCATGTCGAAGACCTCCGTCGCGCCGGCGACGGCTCGTGGGAGCTGAGGGTGCGGAATCTCGAAAGCGGCACGGTCGAACGGCATTCCGCCAAATTCGTCTTTATCGGCGGCGGCGGCGGCAGCCTGCATTTGCTGCAAAAGTCCGGAATTCCCGAAGGGAAAGGCATCGGCGGATTCCCGGTCAGCGGGTTGTTTATGGTGTGCAGGAATCCGGAGATCGCCGCGCAGCATCACGCCAAAGTATACGGCAAGGCCGCCATCGGCGCTCCGCCCATGTCGGTGCCGCATCTGGACACCCGGATGATCGACGGCCGGCCGTCGCTTTTGTTCGGACCGTTTGCCGGTTTCTCGCCCAAATTTTTGAAGTTCGGTTCCATGTGGGATTTGTTCACTTCCGTCAAACCCCACAATCTTGCCAACATGCTGGCGGCGGGCGTGAAAAACGCCTCGTTGACCGCCTATTTGATCGGGCAAGTGCTGCTGTCCAAAGAAAAACGGGTGGAAGCGCTGCGGGAATTCGTTCCGACCGCCCGCGGCGAAGACTGGGATTTGATCGTTGCGGGCCAGCGCGTGCAGATCATCAAAGAAACGGCGGCGGGCGGCAAGGGCACGCTGCAATTCGGCACGGAAGTGATCAGCGCGGCCGACGGCTCGATCGCCGCCCTGCTCGGCGCTTCTCCGGGGGCATCCACCTCCGTTTCCGTCATGCTGGAGGTAATCCGGCGATGTTTCCCGCGGCAGCTGAAAGCGTGGGAACCGAAGATCAAGGACATGATTCCTTCCTACGGGGAGTCGCTGGCGAACAATCCGCAGCGGTTTTACGACATTCAGACGGCGACCGCGCGGGCGCTGGGATTGGCCGGCGATGCCCGGGAGCGCGATAAGATCATGGCGTATACTTGACAGCGGAGAAGGCGATAACCCGCCGCTGCGATATGTTCGACAAAAACTCCCGCCGGGTCGGCGGGAGTTTTGTCACTTTCGATCTTCTTGCAAGCCAGCGCGGTTGTGCGGGCGAGCAGCAAGCCGTGCTGGAGCTCGGCTTTCTGAAACAATCCATCGACGTGTCCGCGCTCGTCGACAATTCCTACATTCAAGGTCTTTAATTCCACCAAACGGACATTAGGCGCCCTTGCAGGGCGCCCTTCCCTTTTTTCGAGAGTTTTGATATATTAGGTAATACCTAATAAATTTAGCCTGTACCTAATTATTTGAAGGATGTGATAGTGTGCTGATCTGGAGGTTGCGGCAAGTGATGGCGGAGCGTGGGATTTGGACGGGAGCGGCATTGGCCCGGCTTTTGGCGGAGAAGGCCCATTATCGTCTGTCCGCGCCTTCCATCAGCGCGCTGATGACGCGGCCGCCGCGGCAGATGAAAGCGGAGACGCTGGACGCCTTGTGCACCGCTCTGGACTGCACGCCCAACGATTTGTGGGCGTATTCGCCGTCTCCACGCATCGCTGCGCGTAAAGTGGAGGGGGCCTGAAGATGGCGGTCAAGGAAATTTTGCCGTTTGGCGACCCCATCCTGCGAAAGACGGCGAAACCGGTCGGGGAACTGAACGACAGGGTTTTGAAAATGCTCGATGATTTGACGGACACCTTATATGCCAAGGAAGGGAGAGCCGGCCTCGCCGCACCCCAGATCGGTTATTTGCGCCGGCTGGCGGTTCTGGATTGCGGAGAGGGCCTTATCGAGCTCATTAACCCGGAAATCGTGGAAATGGAGGGAGAACAGACAGGCGCGGAGGCCTGCCTGTCGTTTCCGGGCTATTACGGCATCGTGAGGCGCGCCCAAAAGGTCAAGGTGAAAAGCATGAACCGGCGGGGGGAGACGGTCTTTCTCGAAGCGGAAGGATATGCCGCCCGCTGCATGCAGCATGAAATCGACCATTTGAACGGGATTTTGTTTGTGGATCGTGTCCAAGACCGTTGGTTGGTTCATGAGCAAACGAACGAGAAAATCGATGTGCTGGACGTCATCCGGCTCGCCGCCGCAAGCCGTTGAGCGGCCGCGCTTCGCGGCGCATGTGACTCAACGTTCTTGCCGGCGCCTGGCGATGACGTCGATCTCCACCAGCAGACCGAAGTTGAGTTCGCAATAGACCAGCGTTCGCGCCGGATACGGCTGGGGAAACAACCGGGAGTACACCTGATTGAACGTTTCGTAATGTTTGCGGTCGGTCAGAAACACGTTCACTTTCAGCACGTCCGCCAGCGTCAGTCCCCATTGCGCCAATATTTTTCGGATATTTTCAACCGTCCGTTCCGTCTGGATTTCAATTCCGCCCAGTTCCGCGTCCCTGTCGTCGGGGTTGAATCCTCCCTGCCCCGAAACGAAGAGCAGGGAGTCGGACGGCATTGCGGCGGAAAAAGGGATATTGTCCGTACCGTACAATTCGCGATTCCTTTTCAACCGGCATGTTCCTCTCCACGCTGAGTTCTTGGTTGGACCAATTACAGTCCTATGGCTGCGCGGGTTTCGGCGGCCAATTGATTGTATTTTTCCACGTAGGGGATAATATCGCTGAAGTTTCCGCCCTTGTTAATAATCGGATGAATTCTGGCCATGACGCTGTCTTGGTACTCCACGAGATTCATGATGCTCGGACCGGCGGAGTACTGGCCCATCCTCGCGCTCATGCGGACGACTTCCGTGTTTCTGCCTTCCCAGATCGGCACTTCATCGTAGTATTTCTCGAGTTCCGGCGTCAGCACCCATGCCGCCGATCCGTTTTCGATCATCACTTTTTGCGCTTCTTCGCTGAACAGGAAACTCATGAACATGAACGCTTCCTCTTTGTCCTTGGACGCTTTGGTGATCGCCATGGCTCCGAAGTGGCGGTACGTCACCTGACGCTCCTTTCCTCTCGGAAAAGGCAGGATGTCCCAGTCAAATTGCGCCCGTTTCATCGTCGTCAAGTTCCAGTCGGCGAGGGGAGCGAACAAAATGTTGCCGTCGGCGAACGCCGCGCCGTGATCCCCTTTGAGGCCGAACTCCTTGATCTGATCCTCGTTCGGGTGCACGTTCCATTTGACGACGAGATCCTGCAGCCACTGCAAATCGGCAATCACCTCCGGCGTATCGGCGACGCTCTTCAAGTTGCCTTCGCCCATCAGATAGAAATTGGCCGCGTGTCCGTTGGCCACGGGCAACGTGTGCAGGAACCAGCCGGTGGTCCCGTACATGCCCCACGTGTTGTTGTTCGGGTCGGTGGCGACTTTGGCCATTTCCAGCATTTCGTCATAAGTCCAGTCCAACGAAGGCATTTCCAGTCCGTATTGGTGCAGCAAGTCTTTGTTGACGCCGATCCACATCGGGACGTCGGTATACGGCATCGTGTAGATGCGGTCGCCGACGCGTTGCGATTCCAGCACGCCTTCGACCAAAGTCGCGTTTTGCACGCGTTCGTCCTTCTCAATGTAGGGAGTCAGCTCTTCCAACAAATCGTTGCCGCCCGAAATCCACGGGGACAATCCGGCGTCCAGGAAAATGATATCGGAATCCTCGCCCGCGATAATATTGTTGATAATGTACTGGTTGATCGATCCGTTATGTTTGACCGTAATCCAGGGATATTTTTGCTGGAACAGGTCGATGGTGGCTTGAATGCTGGGGCTGATGTACCACGCGTGGATCGTCAGCTCGACGGGATCCCTGTTCTCCGATCCTGATGGCGGTGTTTTGTCCGCATCGGATTCGTTCGTGTTGTTGGTTGAATCGGTTTTTCCGCCGCCACCACCGCCACCGCCGCCACTGCCGCTTCCGCCGCCCATGCAAGCGGACAACAGCAGCATGAAGGCCAGCAGCGCAATGACGGCATGCAGCCGTCTTCCCGTGAGGATTCCCATCTGACTTCCCCCCATAAAATTGCTTGTCTGAAGCGCTTTCCCGTTCCAGCTTCGCGAAAGGCGGCGACAAAGCGCCTGTTGGTTAAATTTTACCAAATGGTTTTTTCAAGTCAACAAATATTTTTCACATATGTTAAAAAAGGTGTGTGAATTTTAAGAAAACCTCTATCCAATTTGGTGGGAAATGGTTATAATTTCACGTATATAAACCTATTTCGTATTTATGACAGAAAAGTGGGGTGACTCCGTGGGAAGGGTCGACTTTCATCATGTGTACAAAGTATACAAAGGGGAGAGCAGGCCGGCGGTCAGCGATTTTCACCTGAATGTCGGCGACGGCGAATTTCTCGTGCTCGTCGGTCCGTCCGGCTGCGGCAAATCGACGACGCTGCGCATGCTGGCAGGGCTTGAGGACGTAACCGAAGGGGACATTTACATCGACGACCGGTTCATCAATTATACGCCGCCGAAGGATCGCGATATCGCCATGGTGTTTCAAAACTATGCGCTGTATCCGAATTTGACGGTTTATGAAAATATGGCGCTCGGCCTGCAGTTGCACAAGGTGGCCAAGCACGAGATCGAACTGCGCGTCAACCGGGCGGCGAGAATGCTGGAACTCACGCCGTTTTTGGAGAAAAAACCGGGGCAGCTGTCCGGCGGCCAGAAGCAGCGCGTGGCGCTGGGGCGGGCGCTCGTGCGCGAACCGAAGGTGTTTTTGCTGGACGAACCGCTGTCCAATCTGGATGCCAAACTGCGCACCCAAACGCGGATGGAAATCAGCAAGCTGCACAGCGAACTGAAAACGACGATGGTGTATGTGACGCACGATCAGGTCGAAGCGATGACGATGGGGACGCGAATCGTCGTCATGAAGGAAGGCACGATCCAGCAGGTGGCCCCGCCGCAGCAGCTGTATGACGAGCCGGCAAACCGGTTTGTGGCCGGATTTATCGGCACGCCGCAAATGAACTTTATCGAGGGATCGATCATCGAGGAGAACGATACGCTTTACTTTGCCACACGGCGGCTGAAGCTGAACATCCCGGAACATAAGTCGCACGCGTTGAAGCGGGTGAAACCGTCCGCCTGGCGGCACGTCGTCATGGGCATTCGTCCGGAACACGTATCCTGCGAGCCATGGGCGCTGGAACAGTACGGGCAATGGCGGGCGACCGCCCTCGTCGACATGCGCGAACCGACGGGAGCGGACACCTATTTGTACGCGCTGGCGGGTTCCCATCAGGTGACGCTGCGCACCGACCCCCATTCGCCGATCGGACCGGGCGACAAAGTCGACATCATTTTTCGCATGGACAAGGCGCATTTCTTTGACGGCGAAAGCGGCGTCAACATGGCGCTGCGGGAGGTTGGCGCATGAAGGGCTGGATGCGCGGAACGGCTTGGTTGTGCGGCATCCTGCTCGTCGTCGCGGGACTGTTGACCGTTCGTTCCATGATGATCGGCACGCAAGTGTTTGAGCCGGTACCGGAAGAGGACTTGTTCCGGGTGTTGCAAACGGCGCAGGGAGAACCGCTGTCCTATATCCAATGGATCCGCGGCGAAGGCGTCCGCGATCTGGCGGCGGCGGACGGTGGGGAGGTCACCGTGCCGGCCGCCGGGTTCAGCGGGGCCTCTCCGGAAGCCGACGTCCGGGTGCGGTATGACGAAACGCTGCAGGCGGATGTTCTCGAATGGAGCAATGCGCGCGGATGGGTGGAATGGCGGGTGGACGCTCCGGAGGACGGCCTGTATGAACTGGCCTTTACATACGCCTCGTTGGGCGAAGGCTACGGAACGATCGTGCGCGGCGTCATGATCGACGGCGAATATCCGTTCCGGGAAGCGGAACGCCTCCGTTTCGATCGGTGGTGGAAAGACAGTCAGTATCCGTACAAGCGCAACAAGGCCGGAAATGAAGTGCGTCCGCTGCAGGTCGAAGTGAAAGGGTGGCAGACCGCCCGTCTGACCGATTATTCGGTGTCGCCGGAACCGCTCCGCTTCGCGCTGACCCAAGGAACCCACACGATCCGGCTGGTCGGCGTCAAGGAACCCGTCGCGCTGCATTCGCTGTCCGTCGTGCCGCCTTCCCGCCTTCCTTCTTACGCCGAGTACGCGGCGCAGCATGCGGATGCGCCCCGATCCGGCGAGTGGTTTCAGCGGATCGAGGCGGAAGCTTTCTCCGCAAAGACGGAGCCCGGCGTGCGCACGATCAGCGTTTCGGAAGCGTTTGCTTCGCCGGATCCCGAGGGGAGAATCGTGTACAACGCGCTGGGCGGCATGACCTGGCGCAATCCCGGGGAAACCGTCGCCTGGGAATTCACCGTGCCCGAAACCGGTTTGTACGCCATCGATCTGAAAGTGTTTCAGGGATACAACGGTCGCGCGAGCGTGCATCGGACGATCAAGATCGACGGCGTCGTTCCTTTTCGGGAAATGTTGAGCTACCGATTCCCGTCGAACTCTTCCATGGAGATCGTGACGCTTTCCGATAGCGAAGGGAATCCGTACTTGTTCCATCTGACCGAAGGCGTTCACCGGCTGGAGTTGACGGCGGACAATTCCCCCATACGTCCGGTCATTCTGGCCTTGTTCCAAATCAACGAGAGGCTGACCGATATCGAACAGAAGGCCCGGGTCATCTCCGGCAACTACGGCTACGGCGGCGTCATGAATCTTGATGCGTCGCGGGTATGGGAGATGGAGCGGTACGATCCCGAAATCGGCGCGAAACTGGAACAGCTGGCGGAAGATTTGCGCACGGTAAGCGCTTATTTGAAAGGGGTGTACGGGAACACGACCGATTCCACCTCCGCCCTGGACGCCGCGGTCGACCAGTTGGAGAAAATGCGCGAGGACGTCAACAATTTGCCGAACGACCTCGCCGCCTTCGCCGAAATCAAGGCCAACATCAACAACTGGACGAACGCGATCGAAAATCAGCCGATGCATATCGATTATTTGGTCGTGCGCGCGCCGGACGCCGACCCCGGACATCGCATTCCGACGGTATGGGATCACACGGTGTTTGCGGTCAAAAACTTCCTGCGCACGTTCGTGCTCGATTACTCCGCGGCGCCCGAAGACGGCGAAGCGCTGACGGTCTGGGTGCATCGCGGACGCGATTATGTCGATCTCCTGCAGTCGATGATCGAGGAAGAATTCACGCCCGCGACCGGCATCGAGGTCAATGTGCAGCTGATCGCGAACCAGAACATGCTCTTGATGAGCGCGGCCGCCGGCAACGGGCCGGACGTGGCGCTCGGCGTCGGGATGGAAGTGCCGGCCGATTTCGCCATGCGCGGCGCGGCGGCCGATCTTGCGCAGTTTCCCGGTTTCGCCGAAGTGGCGAAACGGTTCAATCCCGGCATCCTGCGGTCGTTCGCCTATAACGGCAAAGTGTACGCCCTTCCGGAGACCGTGACTTACAACATGCTGTTCGTCCGCACCGACATCCTGGAAGAGCTCGGACTCGAACCTCCCGACACATGGGAAGACGTGCTGGAAATGCTGCCGACGCTGCAGGAGAACGCCATGACGTTCATGTACCCGAAACTTTCCGTCTATCAAGTGGCCGGCGCCTCTTTCATGACGCCGAAACCGGACTTTATCACACCGTATTACCAACACGGCGCGGAATTTTACACATCCGACGGACTGCTTCCGCAAATTGCGGACGAGGAAGGATATGCCGCCTTCAAAGAATGGACGGACTGGTACGGCAAATACAACCTGCCGCGGGACGTGCCGGAATTTTTCTATCATTTCCGCTTCGGCGACATGCCGGTCGGCGTCGGCGATATCAACACGTATATCCAGCTGATGACAGCCGCTCCCGAGCTGGCGGGCAGCTGGCAGATGCTGCCGGTTCCGGGTGTGGCTCGGCCGGACGGCACCGTGGCGCGCTGGTCGCAGCAAGGTCTGACTTCGGCGATGATTCTTGAGGCAAGCCGCAAGAAAGAACAGGCTTGGCGTTTCCTCGAGTGGTGGACCTCGGACGACGTGCAGACCCGGTACGCCAGGGATATCGAATCGCTGGCGGGCATCGCCTACCGCTGGCATACGGCGAATGCGGCCGCCTACCAAACGCTGCCGTGGGAGGAGCGGGAGCTGGCCGCGATCAACGAACAATGGCGATGGGCGAAAAACATGCCGTTCGTTCCCGGTTACTATATGCTGCCGCGCGTCATGGAATTCGCCTGGAACGACGTCCTTCTCAGCGGCATTCCGCCGCGGGAGGCGCTGGACGAAGCGCAGATGACGCTGATGCGGGAAATGCTGCGGAAACAGCTGGAATTCGGCATCGGGCCGGAAGACGATCTCGCCGTCGCGCCCTATGATCAACCATGGGAAGGGGTACAACCATGAAAACAATGCGGTCCGCCGAAATTACCCCCGTTCGGCGTCCCGGCTTCCTGCGGCCGGGAACGCCGCGCTGGGTACGCAATGTCGTTCAATTTGCCAGGGAATGCTGGAAAACGCGGACGTCGTATTTGTTTTTGCTGCCCTTTCTCGTCTGCTTCGCGATCTTCATTGCGATTCCGGTGTTCCTGGCGGCGGCGCTCAGCTTGACGTCGTTTAACGGCATCGGATTTCCCCGGTTCATCGGACTGAACAACTTTGTCAACTTGTTCACCCAGGATTTCGTGTTCATGATGCATACGCTGCCGAACACGCTGCAATTTGCCGCGATCGTCGGCCCGGGCGGATACGTGTTGTCGTTCATATTCGCTTGGCTGATTCACCAACTGCCGAGATCGCTGCGCGATTTTTTCACGCTTGCGCTGTATGCGCCGTCCATGGCGGTCGGCGTCGGGCTGTCGGTCGTCTGGGTCGCGACGTTCAGCGGCGACCGCGCCGGCTATCTGAACAATTTGCTCATGCGCTACGGGTTCATCGAGACGCCGGTGTTGTGGCTGCAGGATCCGCGGTATTTGATGTGGATTCTGATCATTGTCTCCCTATGGACCAGCATGGGAGTCGGTTTTCTCGCCATGCTGGGCGGGCTGCAGACGGTCAACCCGGAACTGTACGAGGCGGGCAAAATCGACGGCATCAAAAACCGGCTGCAGGAAGTATGGTACATCACCATTCCGTCCATGAAGCCGCAAATGCTGTTCAGCGCCGTCATGTCCATTGTCGGGACGCTGAAGGCGGGCGACATTTCCAGCCTGCTGACGGGGATGACGGTCACGCCGAATTATGCGGGACATCTGATCAGCAATCATATCGAAGATTACGCCTTTCTCCGGTATGAATGGGGGTACGCCTCCGCCTTGTCCGTGTTTTTGCTCCTGCTCGGATACGGTCTGATGAGATTGAGTTATGTGCTGTTCCGCACGAAGGAGGATGAGTAAGTGAATCGTGCGCTGCGGAAGATCGCGTTTCCCCGTCTCATGCTCGTGCTGTTCTTGACCGGCATCGGACTGTTCATGTTCATTCCGATCGTGTTTTTGTTCAACAATGCGCTGAAACCGTTGAACGAGCTGTACCTGTTTCCGCCGACCATTTTCGTGCAGAAGCCGACGTTCCAAAATTTCGCCAATTTGTTTTTGCGGGCGGAATCGGGGACGGTGCCGTTTACCCGTTATTTTTTCAACAGCGTCATCGTCGCGGCGGCGACCATTTTGGCGGTGGTCGTCGTCAGCACCATGGCCGGGTACGTACTGTCCAAACACCGGTTTCATTTCAAGGCGCTGATCATGGGCACGATCATGATTTCGCTCATGTTTGTGCCGGAGATGGTTTTGATTCCGCGGTATCTGGTGGTGCATGGACTCGGGCTGGCCGACACGTACTTCGCGCATATTTTGCCGTTTGTCGCTTCCCCCGTGGCGGTGTTTCTGATGAAGCAGTTTATCGACCAGATTCCGGACGCGCTTTTGGAAGCGGCCAAACTGGACGGCGCCACCGACATGCACATTTTCCTGCGCGTCGTCATCCCGCTGACCGCGCCGGCGGTCGCCACCGTTTGCATCGTGACGTTTCAGGCCGTTTTTACGGACATTACCACATCCACCTATTACGTTATGGACGAAACGATGCGGACGATGGCGTACTTCCTGACGTCCGTCACGGTCAACATTCCCGGTGTGGCGGCGGCCAGCCTCGGCGCGGCGATTTCGCTCCTGATGTTTCTTCCGAACTTGCTTTTGTTCGTTTTCTTTCAGCGCAAAATGATTCAGACCATGCTGCACTCGGGAGTGAAATAGGATGAAGGGAAGGAAAATGGCCTGCTTTCGATTGATGGCGAACTTCGCCGCCGCCGTTTGTCTCGTGTGCGCGCTCTTCCCTTCGGCCGCCCGCGCGCAGCTGCCCTACGACACCTGGTACGTCGACCGGGAAACCGGCGACATGACCGTTATCCAGCCGCTGTATGTGCCGAAAATGACCGTTGACGGCAGCGGGATGGATCGGCCGCTGTCGTCGCCGGAAGATTTGTTCATCGCCGCGAACGGGCATGTGTTTATCGCCGACACCGGCAACGATCGCATCGTCGAACTGGATGCGTCCGGCCACTTTGTGCGCAGCATCGGCGAGGAGGAGGGGCCCGGCAAACTGACGCGCCCGGAAGGGGTGTTCGTGGCGGACGACGGCACGATCTACGCGGCGAACACCGGCGCGCGCACCATCGTGAAATACGATGCGGACGGCCGGTTTTTGCAGGCGTTCGGCAAACCGGAATCGGACCTTTTGTTCGACGATTACCATTTTCTTCCGTCCAAACTGGTCGTGGACCGGCGCGGCGTCATGTATATCGTCGTGAAGGACACGCATCAGGGGCTGTTTCGCATGAACGCCAAAGGCGAATTTACCGGTTTTTTCGGCGCCAACAAAACGAAACTCAGCTGGCTCGACCGGCTGCAGCGGGCGGTGTTGAACCGGCAGCAGCTGTCGAAGCTGGCGCCGAAATGGCCGAATGCGATCGGCAACGTCGCGTTGACCGACGACGGTTTTCTGATCGTGACCAGTTCGGGCACGGTCAGCGACGGCCAAATCCGCAAATTGAACCCCGGCGGGCTGGACGCGTTTCAGAACAAGGCGTTCGACCCGCAGCTCGTCGACACGGTGCCGGATGCCCAAGGGTTTCTGTACACCGTCAGCCGGCGTTTCGGGGAGATCGGCATCTACGATCCGACCGGGGAACTGCTGGCGCTGTTCGGCATGAGCGACACCGCCGCACGCCAGCTCGGCGTGACGGGGTTTCCGGCGAGCATCGGCGTCGGCGCCGACAACGACCTATGGCTGCTCGACAGCGCGCAGAACTTGATTCAGGTGTTCCGGTTGACCAACTTCGGCCGGACGTTCATGAAGGCGAACGAATTGCACTTCCGGGGAGAATACGAGGCCGCCGCCCCGTACTGGGAAGAAGTCATCCGGAACAACGGCATGATGAACGTGGCGTTCAGCGGTCTCGGCAAATACGAGATGAGCCGGCGGAATTACGGCGAGGCGCTGGAGTATTTCAAGGAAGCCCGCGATTCCCGCGGGTATTCGAGCGCATATTGGTATATCCGTTACGACTGGCTTCAGAAATATTTGGTTCCCGTGCTGGCGGGCGCAATTGCGCTGTTGTGGGCATGTTCCCGGCTGCTCCGCGCGCGCCGGGCGCTGGCGGGCAAAATCGGCTGGCCGCCGCTGCTCAGGAAATACGGAACCGACCTTCGGGACGGGCTGTATGTGATGTTTCATCCGTACGAGGGGTATTACCGGTTGAAGGAACGCAAAGTGTCGTGGACCGTCATCGCGCTGGTGGTGGCGGCGGCCGTCGCCGTCAATCTGTATTCCGTGTTCGGCGCCAGCCTGCTCGCCTTTCCCGCCGATCCCGCCACGGTCAACATTGCCCTCCGCTTGGGGCTGTTGCTCGTTCCGTGGGCGACGTGGGTCATCGCCAATTATTTGGTCAGCGCGGTGAAAGGCGGAGAGGGACGGTTCCGGGAAATCGTCCAGGCGAGCGCGTTCGCGCTTCTGCCGTACATTTTCATGACGGTGGCGATGACGCTCATCTCCCATGTGCTCGTGTATGAGGAATGGGTCGTCATGGAACTGATGCGGCAGATCATGTGGATTTGGATCGTCGTGCAGTTTTTTGTGCTGACGCAGGTGACGCACAATTTTGAATTTGTGGAAACCGCCAAAAACATCGGCATCACGTTGTTTACGATCTGCGTCATCTGGATTTTCGCCGCCATCATGATTGCGCTCGGCGCGAATTTGCTCGATTTCATCCGGCAGATCTACAGGGAGGTGGTCTTCCTTGCTTAAGCGGATTTGGCCGGAAAGCGCGACGCGGCGCCTCTTGCATCTCGCGGCGCTCGCTCTTTTGTTGTGTGCCGCCTTGGCGGTGGTGTTCAGCGCTTTGAACCGGCTGCCCGATCTGGCCTCGATGAACATCGGCGATCCGCCGCGCCCGTCGTTCCAGGCCGCTTCCGGGGACCCTTGGGTACCCGCGGCGCTACGCTCCGACGGGTTCGCCGAGGTGGCGGCCAACGATCGGTTCGTGCTGTACCTGGATCCGAAGACGAGCCAGATCGCGGTGGAAAACAAGCGGAGCGGATATTGGTGGCGAAGCAATCCGACGGCGGAAGAGCTCGCGGGGGAGACCGCCAAGGGTTTGGTGCTGCAACATTTGCAGTCCCCGTTTATTCTGGAATACGTGTCCGGCACGCAAATTCGCCGCCTGCAGAGCAATGCGCTCGATCCGAAACTGGCGGTGAGCTACGTTCCGATCGAAGGCGGCGTTCAGGTGACTTACGATTACCCGGAGCTGTCGTTGTCCTTCGCGGTGCAATATCGACTGACCGAGTACGGTTTCGAACTGCGCATTCCCGAAGCGGCCATGCGGGAAGACGGGGACATGAAATTTGTCGCGCTGAATCCGCTGCCGTATTTCGGCGCCGTGTACGGCGCCGGGGAGGAAGGATATTTGTTCGTGCCGGACGGCCCCGGCGGCTTGATCCGGTTTGATCGCACGCATCCGTCCCATGTTCGCGGGTACGAATTTCCGATTTACGGAGAGGACCCGTCCCATCTCAAGGATCGCGCGGTCGCGCCGAAGCGGGAAAATATCGCCTATCCGGTGTTCGGTCTCGCCCGCGGAGGCGAAGCCTACGCGGCGATCGTCGACGAAGGCCGGTACAGCGCCAATATCAAGGCGGTGCCGGCAGGCGTTTCCACGTCCTTCCACTCGATCAGCGTCAATTTCATCTATCGCCAGGAGTACGGACGAAAGGTGAGCGGGCTGACGGACGAGACGGTGAGAACGATGGAACAAGAGCGGGTGAAGGCGGACCGGCGCGTGGAATACCGGCTGTTGTCCGGCGACGACGCCGATTATGTCGGCATGGCGCGCGCGTACAGGCAATATTTGCTGGATAACGGCATGCTCGGCGCTCCGCTTGCGCCGGTCGAACATACACCGCTGTTGTTGACCATTATCGGCGGAGGGGAAAAGCGGAAATTCGGCGGCATGCGCTACGAAACGGCGACCACCTTCGCCCAGGCGGAAGAGATGGTGGAGGAACTGGAACAGCTCGGCGTGCGGAACTTGCGCGTTCACGTGCAGGGATGGCAGAGCGGCGGGCGCAGGAGCACCGACCGCCGATTTCCGATCGCCAAGGGGATGGGCGGTACGGAAGGCGCACGGCAGTTTGTCGACGCGATGAAACGGAAGGGCATTCAGGTGCTGTTTGAAGATTCGCTCGGATGGAAACACCCCGATGAAACCCGCTTTTCCATCAAGAAGGACGGCGTGCGCAGCATCGACTCCACCGTATTGCGCGGACGTTTCCTCTTCAGCGGCGGTTTCGAGGAGGCCCCGGGTCCGACCGACGAATTCATCGTGCATCCTGCGCTGGAAATTCGCGGGCAAAAAGAAGTGATCGACAAGCTGAAGGACATCGGCGTCGACGGCATCCATTACGCGGACGGTCCCGGCAATCTGCTGTTCAGCGACTACAACCCCGGTCAACCGCTGTCCAGAGCGGACACGGCCTATTACTATCAGTCGCTGTTGACATACGCCCGCGAGACGCTCGGCGCGGTGAGCGTCGGCCGCGGCAACGATTACGCGCTGCGCGATGCGGCGCGGGTGGTGGAGCTTCCGTTGGATTCCAGCCACGATTTGATGGTGGACACGACCGTTCCTTTTTATCCGATCGCCCTGCACGGTTACGTCGAGTATACGGCCCGCCCCGGCAACTTGCGTGACGAATACGACGCGGATTTTCTGAAAGCGGTCGAATACGGCGCCATTCCGTATTTCCAGGTGACGCACGAACCGAGCCGCGTGCTGATGGGGACGGATTACGCCGACGTGTACAGCAGCGAATTCGCGGTATGGAAAGAGCGCATCGCCCGGGAAGCGGAGTCGTTCGACAAGCTGTCCGGCGTCTACCATCAGCCGATCGCCGATCACGAACAGGTGGCCGACGGCGTTTTTGTGACCACTTATGAGGACGGGACGAAAGTGATCGTGGACTACAACAAAATGGAATTTCATGTGGAAGGAGGAGGAGGAACGTGAAAGCCGATTGGGAGAGGCGCAAGCAGTACTGGCTGTTTCGCTGGAAAGATTACGGCGTCGGGTATTTGTTCATGCTTCCGTGGATCATCGGTTTTTGTTCGTTTGTCGCGTTCCCGGTCGGTTGGTCGGTGTTCAACAGCTTTCACAAAATCACCATTACGGCGGACGGGTTCCAGTATACGTGGGTCGGCTTGGACAATTACCGCCATATGCTGTTTGAAAACAGCGCATACCCGATCATCCTGATCACGTATTTTCAGCAAATGCTGATTATTATACCGCTGATCCTCATTTTCGCCTTCTTCGTCGCGCTGCTGTTGAACCAGCGTTTTCCCGGGCGCGGGTTCATGCGGATGGTGTTTTTTCTGCCGGTCATCTTTGCGACGGGACAGGTCGTCATCGAACTGTTCAGCCAGGGCGCCGGCGAACTGCCGTTCATGGAGCAATACCGCGTGAAGGAACTGGCCGAGCGATTCTTCGGCGGTTGGGTCGAAGACGCGGTCGTCAACGTGCTGCAGCAAGCGATTATCATCTTGTGGTACTCCGGTGTGCAAATATTGATTTTTATCGCCGGGTTCCAGACGATTCCCAAAACGCTGTATGAGGCCATCCGTGTCGATGGCGCCTCGCCGTGGGAAAGCTTCTGGAAAATTACGTTTCCGTGGATGATTCCGTTCATCGGGCTGAATGCGATCTACACGATCGTCGACCTGTTTACGTTTCCTTTCAACCCGGTGCTGGAAATCGTCAGCCGCAACATGTTTACCGCCACGACGGGTTACGGTTACGCAAGCGCGATGGCGTGGCTGTATTTTCTGCTCATTCTCATTTTGATCCTGTTCGCGCTGTGGTTCACGTACCGGGCGTCGAAGAAAGGAGGGTATGCGCGTTGAGACTAGCGGAGACGGCGAAACGGCTGAGGCTGGAAGCCGAAGATCGGCTGTCCAGCCGCACAGCCCAGCGGGTGAAACGATTCGTCCTCGGCCAAAACCTCAATGACGGCTGGCTGGCCAAAGTGATCATCCTGGCGATGCTGACGGTGATCGCCTATCTGTATCTGAACCCGCTGTTGGAGATGATCTCCACCAGCCTAAAAAGCTTGTCCGATCTGATTGACCCGGTCGTGGGGCTGATTCCGCGGGAAATCGATCTGCACAATTACATCGACGCTTGGAAGGGACTGCGATATCCGGAGGCGTTTGCCAATACGCTGTTTCTCGCGTCGATCGGTTCCGTGTTCCAGGTGTTTTCCTGCGCCATGACCGGTTATGCGCTGGCGAGGTTGAATTTTCCGGGAAAACGGCTGTTTCTGCTTTTGACCATCGTGACGTTTCTCGTGCCGCCGCAAATTACGATCGTGCCGCTGTATATGATTTATCACGAGCTCGGATTTCTGCACACGCCGTTCGTCATTTTTATTCCCGCGCTGCTCGGTCAAGGGGTGCGCGGCGCGCTGTTCGTTCTCATTTTCCGGCAGTTTTTCCTGGCCCAGCCGAAAGCGCTGGAAGAAGCGGCGAAGATGGACGGCGCGTCGGTGTTCCGGCTGTATTTCCGCATCATGCTGCCGTTGGCCGGCGCTTCCTGCCTCGTCGTGTTTTTGTTCTCGTTCATCTGGTACTGGAACATGCACTATGAGGCGACGTTGTTTCTCAGCCAGGGATTTACGCCGCTGTCCATTCGCCTGGAGTCGCTGGAAATGGAACTGATCGGCAACCGGGCGCTGTCGTTCGGCGAGGAAGGAGCCAAGGATCCGGTATCGGAAGGCCCGCGGATGGCCGCGGCGTTTTTGATCATTTTGCCGCCGCTCATCGTGTATCTGATCGCCCAGCGCTGGTTTACCGAGGGCATTGAGCGTACCGGTATGGTGGAATAAGCTTCGGGGGTTACGGCGCCGCGATTCAGCCGGGGGCGTTGGATTGGGAGGCGCCGTGCCCGGTCGTATCAGGTTTGCGGATCGGGGCACCGTGCCCGGTCATGCCGGAGATGGCCGGGCATGACGGTTCCAAGGCATGCCGTGTCCGATCATCGGGTCCGTCGGCGGCGCCGAAGGAAAGCCGTCGCCGCAAGACGATAGAGCGAGGAGGTAAGCTCGTCTTTTCGCCGCCCGCGACTCCCGGCGAGCTGCTCGGCGATACGTGGCGGTCAGCTACATGCCGATCTACCGGAGGGAGAGCGACCGTTCTCCCGGGGGAGAGAACGAAAGTAAGCTTGTTGCCGGCAGCGTGGAGATGGACAAAATCAACGTTCTTCCAACCTGTTACAAAAAACACCGCTCCCCCAAGGGAGAGCGGTGTTTGTGAAATCCGGTTATTGTCCGGCAATGGCGGCGTTGATGTCCGCTTCCGCGGCGGCCAGCATGTCGTCCACACTGGCGTGTTGGCCTGTGATCAGCTTGGAGAACTGCTTGGCGAACAGCCCTTGCGCGTCGACCGTAATCGTCGGATGCGGCTTGGGCGTCGGGGCCAACGGCAGACCGTACACGGCCATCACGTTTTTGCCTTTCAGCTTTTCCGCCTCGCCGAGCGCTTGGCGCACTTTTTCGTTCACCAGCGGCGTCACGACCATCAACTTGGCCAGTTCGATCTGGTTTTCTTCGGAGTAATACTGGGCCAATGCCTGGAATGCCTCTTCGGGATGCTCCGACTGGCTGCTGATGAAGTTGAAATTCAGACCGACGTCTTGGAATCCCGTGTTCGGCAGATCGGCAAAAGTCGGCGCGGTGACCATATCCCAGTTCACCGTCTCAAATCCCGGCCGGTTGACGGAGGACAACAGCGAAACGATCATGGCCACATCTTTCTGCTCGTAGAATCTCACCAAATCGTCGTTGCCGTTGCCGTCCGGATTGTAGCCTTCCGCGATGCCGGGAATTTGGTAGAAGCGCAGCAAGTTTTCCACGAGTTTCTTGAACCCGTCGTTGTTTACGGCGGCCTGGCCCGTTTCGTTGTCGATCAACGGCAGCGACTGCTGGTTGCTTCCGAACAAAAATGTGTGGAACGAGCCGAAGCCGATATATTTCTTGCCGTCCTTTTCCCCTGTCACCTGTTGAGCCAGTTCGTACACCTGATCCCACGTCATGCCGTCCGTCGGATAGGGGACGTTAAAGGCGTCGAAAATGTCTTTGTTGTAAAACAGCACGATCGGGTTGGAGATTTGCGGCAGACCGAACAGCTTGCCGTCGGAGAAGTTCCGGATCGTCTGCAGCGCCCCGGGGTCAAATTGGTTCAAATCGAAGCCGGCGGCGTTGGCGAGATCCGTAATATCGCGGCCGAGTTCGTATTTCAAAAAGCCGCCGCGATAATCGGCCAGGTTGGCGCCGTAGCCAATGTCCGGTGTAACCGCATCCACTTCAATCGTATCGACAAGATTCCGAATGGCCGAACTGTAATGCTTGAACGAGATGTGCGGATATTTGGCGGTGACGGTTTTCGCGAAACGAGCCTCAAAGTCCGCGTCCGACAGGTTGCTGTATGCGGCAAGTTCCACCGGTTCCGGTTCGGGCTCCGGTTCAGGCGTCGTTTCCGGCTCCTGTTGTTCGTTTGCCGGAGTGTTGTTCGTCGGCTCCGTATTCGTACCCGTGTTGTTGGTGTTTGTGTTTGTCTTGTTGCCCCCGGAGCAGGCGGCCAGCATTCCGCAGATCAGCATGATGACCACCAGCGCGATGAGGTGTCGATGCGGTTTGAACATAGTGCAAAACCCTCCCTGTTTTTCTTATGTTTGATGTTTCGGTTAGCGTCACGTGTTTCCCATTTTTTGTAACGCTGTTTTAAGTATGACAAAGCAGCCGGGCGAGGGTCTATGGACGAAAAATTTACGCATATGGATTTTTATTCGAAAATGTTTTATATATGTGAATAGGGGTGTGATTCGCCGATGGATTTTCTGGATGCTTTTTCTCCTCGTGTCCTGGACGTATCCCACACCGAATTGAACGGCACCCGCACGTGGACGAAAGCCTGCGGGGACCATTACTTGATCTATGTGTACAATGGGCGCGGCGTTATGGAACTGGACGGTGTCTCCTACGCGCTGACCGCGGGCAACGCCGTGCAAATTCCGGACGAGGGAACCGCCGTTCTGAGAAATTCCACGAACAAGCCGCTGCGATTTTACTGCGTCCGTTTCCGCTACGTCCAAGTAGAGTGGACGGGAGACGGCGCCAAATGCCGGGATTCCGGCGGACTGCTGCCTTTTGACATTGTGGTGCAGGTGCCGAATCCGATGTCGATTTTGGAAGACATCAAAATGATGTACGGGGTGTGGAGCGACAAGCGGGAAGGATACGCCGGCAAGACGAAGCTCGCGTTCATGAACGTTGTCCGGGATCTGTTGGATCAACACCGGGACCGCCATACGGAAATCACCACCAAACGCGCCATCCTGGAATGCGCGCAATATATTGAACAGCACTACCAGGAAGCGCTGGAGCGCGATATGCTCGCCAAAAAATTTTCCATTTCCAGCAGTTACTTTTCCGTTCTGTTTAAAAAATATGTCGGCTGCACGCCGATACAGTACATTACCAAGGTTCGCATTGAAAAAGCGATGGAACTGTTGAAGGAAAGCAATCTCCCCGTGTCCGTCGTCGCCCTGGAAGTCGGGTTCAACGATCCGCTGTATTTCACGCGGGTGTTTTCGCGGCGCGTCGGCGTCACGCCGAGACAGTTCAGGGAAGCTTGAGCGACATCATGAGAACAATACGAATTCAGAAACGGGTGAAAACGATGAGCAAATCTACCTCTCCCAAAGTGAAGTCCGCCGACCGCGTGCTGGATATATTCGAACTGTTTACGGGCGAGAAGGACTCTTTTACCTTGACGGACATCGCCAAGGAACTGAAAATGCCGATCAGCAGCACATATCAAATTATCCAAAATATGCTGAACCGCGGTTATCTGGAAACGGACAGCACCGGCAAACATTTTCATCTCGGCAACAAAATTTTTGAAATCCGGGTGCAGCATCGCAAACATACGAATTTGCCGACGGAGTTTTTCAATATTGCGGGCAAAATGGCCGAAGATTTGAACGAGACGGTGTTGCTCGGCGTGCGCAGCGGCGACAAGGTCGTGTACATCGCGGAAAAGTCGCCGCCTCAACCGCTTCGCGTCACTTCGAGCGTCGGCTCCGTGCTTCCCCTTCACGCATCCGCTTCGGGGAAAATGCTGCTGAGCCGCATGTCGGATGAGGAACTGGAGGCGCTGTATCCTAATGAACGGCTCGAGCAGTTCACGAGCCGGACGATTTCGAATTTGCGCGACCTGAAACAGGAACTCGCGAAGGCGCGGGCGATGGGCATTGCCTACAATTTCGGCGAGTCCGTGGAGGGCGTGCACTGCGTGGCCGGCCCGATTTTCGACATGGAGGGGAACGTCGTCGCTTCCCTCAGCGTTTCCATTCCGGCCGTCCGCATCACGGACGATTTGTGGGAGCGGACGCAATATTGGATCAAGAAGGCGTGCGAGGATATCAGCAACAAGATTTACCGGCAAAATTGAGCGTCGGAAGCGATGCGGCCGCAAGGGGATGGAAGGCTGCCGGGAAATGGGACGGCGACGGCGAGTAGTGGGGAAGGCAACTGCACGGAATGGAACGAGCAAAGAGATCAAGGGAAGTCGACGCCCAACGGCGATTCGGCCGTCCGGTGACCATGCGGCACACCGGGCGGTTTTTTTTGAAGATCCCTGAATCTACTTCGATCGAGGTTTTTCCTAATTTTAATTTTACGGGACGGTTTTACGGGGCGCGGCCTAACGGACATCGGTGTCCATTAGAAGCGATTTTTCGCCGTCCGGTCCGTGTAACGGACATCCATGTCCATTAAAACCGAAAAGCACCGGAATTTAGCCTTCAACAGGGCTTTAACGGACACCGGTGACCGTTACAACGGCCAAACAGTGAAAAACGGCCGCTAACGGTCATGGATGACCGTTAGCATCGGTTGAGTGTTCCGTCTTCATTTTTGCTTGCTCCAGTCTAAGTTCCAGAGGCCGATTTCTTGTTCCCGTCTAAGTTCCTGCGGCCGCTTTCTTGTGCCATTTAAGCTCCTGTACCCACCTTCTTGTTCCGCTTCGCTAAAACTCCTGCAGCTGCCGCATTCCTGATCAGCCCCGTTTCCCGCCCCAAAATTTCATAAATGAGAAAAAGTTAAATATACGTGAAAAAATGCATTGACGAAGTTTGGGTGGGAAGTTAGAATTCAGATCATAAGGTAGTTACTGGAAAGGCGTGGGGTGACGGAGTTGGCGAGCAATTTGCTAGCGGCCATCCCGGAAGCGCATACCCGGTTTACGCAGCTGCCGAACGATCTCGGGCACAATGCGGTGTGGGATTTTGTGCGTTCGCCGGAAGGGCGTTTTTTTGTCAGCGTGTGCGGGGAAAACGAGAAACCGTTGACGGCGCTGTTGTATGAATACGAACCGGACACCGGAAAACTCCGGCTCATCCTCGACGTTGCCAAAGTGTGGATTGTCGACGCGCAGCAAATGCCGCCGAGCAAAATTCATACGAGCATCGACTTTTTGCCGGACGGGCGGCTGATTATGGCGACGCACAACACCGCTCCCGCTCCCGGGCACAAGCAGTGGATGTTCGAGCAGTATTACGAGCACACATGGGAAGGATACCCGGGTTCCATCGTCATGATCGTCGATCCGGACACCGGGGAAACGGCCGTGCGCGGCATCCCGGTGCCGAGAGAGAGCATCTACGGCGGCGTGCTCGGAAACGATCCGCGGTATTATTATTTTCTCGGCTATATGCGCGGCCATTTTTACCGGCTGGATTTGGAGACGAACGAAGTCAAGGACTACGGCAAAGTGTCGGAATATTCGTCCTGCAGGCTGGTGAAAGACCGGAAGGGCCGATTCTTCGGCAGTTCTTACACCGGCGGCCTGTGGATGTACGATCCCGAGACCGACGAGATCCGCGATCTGAAGGTGCATTTCCAATCGCCGAACGGCACGAGGCCTCGCAGACAATTCATCTTTGCGCTGCTGTCCCCCAAAGGCACGATTTTCATGGCCGACAACATGGACAGCGAAATGATCGAGATCGATCCGGAGACGCTGGAGGTGACGCGCCACGGGCCGATGCATTTGCCCGAACAGAAGCCGAAAGAGCCCTACATCATCGGCGGGCTGGCTGCCGACGACAACTTTGTGCTGTATTACGGACTGAAAACGTACGATGAATATATGCCGATCCGGCTCGTCCGCTGGGACATCCTGAACGGCGGCAGGCCGGAAAACCTCGGGCTGATCTCGCCGCAGGGCAAGGATTCGCAATATGTGAGCGAGATGATTTTCGACGATCGCGGATGGCTGCACATGGTCGACGTATGCGGCCAGCACTCCCCTTACATCCTCGCCGTCGACGCGGGCAAACTGCAGCCGCCGCCGCAGGACGCGCCGAACGCCGAGCTTCATCCGTACCAGGAGCCGGACTATAACGGCGTCGGCGCCCCGGCGTTGATGCACATCCAGGCGAAGACGACGCGGGTGATGCCGCTGCACCGGTATTTGGATTGGAAGCATACCGCCGTCGTCCATCTGAGGCAGGCCAGGGACAAAGTGTATAGCATCGGCGGTCAAGACCGCGTCCTGCTGGTGGAGTCCGAGCATCACCGCCATGAGCCGACGCGCGTCGCGGAGCTGTATGCGGCCGGAGCGCCCGTCTCCTGCGCCGATGCGGGCGAGGGTATCGCCGTGCTGACGGCGGACGGCGCGCTGTTGTCGGTGGACCCGGCAAACGCGGCCGTCACGCGGCAGACGCGCATTGCGCGCGGCGTGTCTCTCCGCAAGCTGCACGGCGCGCTGCGGGACGGATCGCTGCTCGCCAGCGACGAAGCGGGAAAGGTGTACGCCGTGGACTCGCATGGCGGCGGGGTGGAGCCGCTCGGGGATCTTGCGCTCGCGGAAGGCGCGGCCGTCATCCCGCTGGAGGGAGATCGGCTGCTGTTGTCCGGACCCAACGACGCGCTCGTCGTCTATGATGCCGCAACCGGAAGCCGGGACATGCTGCCGGTGCGCGCGGCGTCCATCCGCGGACGTTCGTTCCTCGCCACGGTGACCGGAGGCGCCGTGCTGGAAGACGGCACGGTCGTCGCCGGCACGCGCGACGGCATGCTGTTCACGCTGTCCGCCGATTTGACACGGCGCACCAGTTACGGCCGGCTGTATTCCACCGGAGAGCTGCGCGGATTCGTGCCCGTCGGCGGCTGCGGTGTCATCGGTATCTATGGCGGTGAACGCGATGCGGGACACGTGTTTTATTTTTCGCCGGAAGCAGGGTTCGTCGATCTCGGCCGGCCGCGGGTCACGAGGGACAACGATGAGCTGCGGCACGTCGATACGGAGTGGGCGAGCATCCACTATATTTCCTGTTTGTCCTACTGTGCGGAAGACGACTGGCTCTGCGTCGCTTCCGGCGAATTGTACGGCTGCATCGTCCGCTATCAGGGCGCGGCGTTTCCCGGCAGGCGGCCTGACGGCGGGCAATAAGCCGACGGCAAGGAATCAAAGGAGGGAAGCGGCGCGATGAATGCGGCGGGACAAGGGAAGGCCGTCATCCATTCGGTGGAAGAAACGTATGATGTCGTCGTATGCGGCGGGGGATTGGCGGGTTTTTGCGCCGCCGTCGCCGCCGCGCGGCAGGGAGCCCGCGTCTGTCTCGTGCACGATCGGCCGGTGCTCGGCGGAAACAGTTCGTCGGAAATTCGCGTCCCTCCGCAAGGGGCGGCCAGCTACCACGCCTACGGGCGCGAAACCGGCATCATTCACGAACTGCTCGTCGAGGAGCGGGCGATCAACCATGAGCCTCCCGGGGTAGACAACGGCAGTACCAACAGCGTGTGGGACATGGTGCTGTACAACAAGGCGATGCAGACCCCCAATTTGACGGTGCACTTGAATTCGTCGGTGCTGGGCGTCGCGATGAAAGACGAGCGGACGGTGGAAGCCGTCACCGCCCGCGTCGGCCAAGCCGAGACGGATTTGACGATCAAGGGGAGCGTTTTCATCGACTGCACCGGGGACGGCGTTGTGGCGGCGCTGGCCGGCTGCGAATGGCGGATGGGCACGGAAAGCCGCGACGAATTCGGCGAGCCGCACGCGCCGCCGCAAGCCAGCGATGACGTGATGGGCAGCTCCATACACTTTCGGGCGAAAGATACGGGGCGTCCGGTCCCGTTTACCGCCCCCGACTGGGCCGTCCGTTACGACGATCCGGACTTTTTTTACAAACAGGGCCGATGGCCCGGCAACTTCCGAAACGGTTTTTGGTGGCTGGAGCTGTCCGTGCCGTGGCATACGATCTACGACAACGAGAAGCTGCGCCACGAACTGACCCGGCACGTGCTCGGCATTTGGGATTGGATCAAGAACAAAGATCCGGAGCTGAAAATCGCCGCGGCCAACTACGCGCTCGATTGGATCGGCCAAGTGCCGGGCAAACGGGAAAGCCGCCGCATCATCGGCGAATATTTCATGACCGAGCACGATCCGCTGCGAAAAACCGTATTTCCCGACGAGGTCGCCTACGGAGGATGGTTTATCGATCTGCATGAGCCCGGCGGGCTGTTGGCGAAATACAGCGAGCGGTCGCTGGTCGAAGGGGAAAAGAGCGACTATTCCGCCAGAAGTTACGTCGGACCGTACGGCATCCCGCTGCGCATCATGATCGCCAAGGGCATGAACAACTTGATGATGGCCGGGCGGAACGTCAGCGTAACGCATGTCGCGCTCGGCACGGTGCGCGTGCAGGGAACGACCGCGGTCATGGGCCAGGCGGCGGGTACGGCGGCCGCCGTCGCGGTTCGCCGCGGGCTATCCGTGCGCGACGTTCCCGACAAGGCGATCCGCGAGGTGCAGCAAATTTTGCTCCGCGAGGACTGCTTTCTGCCGAACGCCGTCAATGAAGATCCGCACGATCTGGCCCGGCTGGCGGAAGCGAGCGCGAGCAGCGAGGCGGCATGCCGCGGGGCGGAAGCGCCGATGCCGAACCGGGACGAAGCGGATCGGCTCTCGCGCCGCCGCGGCCAGTGGGTGGCGGTCGGCGGCGGACGCATCGACACGTTGGCGTTGTGCGTGACCAACGATTCCGATCGCGTGCAGCCGCTGGAAGTGAAACTGTATGCCGTCGAGCATATTTGGGATTACCGGGTGGAGCCGGGGGAGCCGCTGGCTGCGGCCGTGCTGAAGGTGGCTCCGGGGCGGTTGCAGTGGGTGGAATGGCCGATCGGCCTGGACACGACGTCTTTGCAAGGTTCTTACGTGCGTCTCGACGCGTTCGCCAATCCGCATCTGATCTGGCACGCGGCGGAGCGCGTCGAACCCGGGCAGGTCAGCGCGTACGACATGCTCAACGGACAAATGCGCCGATTCGAAAAAGGGCTGACGATGTGCTTCCGCGTTTCGCCGCCTCAGCCGTGTTACGGCGCCCGGCAGGTGCTGTCCGGCGTCAGCCGCCCTTATCGCTTCACCAATTTGTGGCGTTCGGATCCGACGCGGCCGCTGCCGCAGCATCTCGTGCTCTCCTGGCGGGAAAAAGTGCGCGTCGGGCGCATCGAGCTGAAGCTTGCGGGGCAGCTGCTGCGCGATTACCGCTCTTATCCGGAGTTATACGTTGATCCGCAAGTCGCGCGGGATTTGCGGGCGGAAGCGCTGGTGGACGGGGAATGGAAGGAAATCGGCGCGGTGACCGGCAACTATCAGCGCAGAGTCGTCTTCCAATCCGACGCTCCGGTGTCCACCGACCGCATCCGCATTACGGTAACCGCCACCAACGGCGATCCTTCCGCAGCGATCTATGAGGTACGCTGCTATGAACGATAGGATGTGAAATGATGAAACCACTGCAAGACAAAGTCATATGGATTACGGGAGCGCTCGGGATGCTGGGGCGATCCGCCGTGGCGATGTTTTTGGACCGGGGAGCCGTGATTTTCGCCAACGACCGAAAACCGCTCGAAGAGGCGCCGGACATCGTCCGGCTGCAGGAGCAGTACGGCGAGGAACGGCTTCAATACCTGCAAGCCGATCTTACGGAAGAAAGCCAGGTTATCGCGGCGGTCAAAACGCTGGAACGCAGCTTTGAACGCCTGGACGGTTCTTACCATACGGTGTACGCCAATGTATGGAAACCGGCGCTGGAACTGTCGTTGGAGGAATGGGAATACACGGTGCGGGGGACGCTGACGAGCACGTTTCTCGTCTGCAAGCACGCGATTCCGCTGATGATCCGCTCCGGGGGAGGATCGATTGTCAACACCTCATCCATCTTGTCGCAAATCGTTTCCCCCGGCTGCCTGGCTTACGGAGCGGCCAAGGCGGCGGTCAATCAGCTCACGCGCGTCATCGCCGCCGATTACGCGGAATGCGGCATTCGCGCCAACGTGCTCGTTCCCGGCGACTTCCGTTCGCAGGAATTGCTGTCGAAGCAGTCGGACAGGGAAAAAGAGTCGATACGCCGTCACACCTGGCTCGGCCGCAGCGGCAGCGCCGAGGAAATCAATGAAGCGGCGTGCTTTTTGCTGTCCGACGCGTCTTCCTATGTTACCGGCGCGCTGTTTACGGTAGACGGAGGGTTTCATCAATGAACCGATTCGAGATGCACTTGTTGACGCGGGAAGACATTTCCGACATGGCGGCGCGCGGATATGCCGTCGTGGTGCCGCTGGCGGCGACGGAGCAGCACGGCCCGCATCTGCCGGTTTATACCGACGCGCTGATTGTCGAACATATCGCGCGGCAAGCCGGGGAGCGCGCGGCGTCACAGGTGCCGCTCTTGGTGGCGCCGGTGCTGCCGGTCGGGTGTTCGCAGCACCATCTGTCCTTCGGCGGAACGCTGTCGTTTACCTCCGCCACTTATTTGAGCGTGCTGCGCGATCTTGGCGAAAGCCTGGTGGCGGACGGTTTTCGCAAAATCATTTTCCTGAACGGCCACGGCGGCAACGACCCGATCATGCTGCAGACGGCCAACGATCTCGCCGTCCGGCATCCGGTCTGGACCGCAGCCGCCTCTTACTGGAGCGTCGCCAGGGAGGCGCTTCGCGGCATTCGCGCGGACGAAGCGGGCATCGTGCCGGGACACGCGGGACATTTCGAGACGTCGGTCATCATGGCCCTGCGGCCGGAATTGGTGCGTTCGGACCGCATCGTTCGCCAACATGAGCGGCGAAGCTGGATCGGTTCCGGTCCCCCCGGCGCGTTTATCGGGAAGCACGGAGAACTGACCGGAGGCGACGGGTTCACGGACGCGGCTGCCGCGTCCACGGCGGAAAATGGGCGGAAGTATCTGGAAGTCATCGTCGAAAATGTCGCCCAATGGCTCGTGCGCACGGTGAAGACGATGGAACAGGGGGATCGCGAGCGATGACGGGAGCGCAAGCGGCGGCGGACGCCAAGCGGGTGGCCGCCATCGTGACGGAATACCGGTACAATTCCCACGCCGAAATGATTCTCGGGCGGCTGCTGGGCGCCTTCGATTACAAGCCCGAGGTGCGGGTCGTCTCCATCTATACGGATCAAGTGCCGGAGGGCGACATGAGCCGGGAAGCTGCTGCGCGGCTTTCCATTCCGATTTGCGGCACGATCCGTGAAGCCGTCCTCGCCCGGCACTGTCCCGACCCGATCGACGGCGTCATCATTATCGGCGAACACGGCAGTTACCCGATCAATGAAAAAGGCCAAATGCTGTATCCGCGGCGGCGCATGCTGGAAGAAACGCTGGCGGCTTTGGATGAAATGGGGCTCGTCGTGCCGATCTTTCTCGACAAGCACTTCTCGTACGATACGGATGACGCGTTTTGGATGTACGGAGAACTGAAGCGGCGCGGCATCCCGTTCATGGGCGGTTCCTCGATCCCGCATACGGACCCTGTACCGCCTTACGATCCACGGCGGCTTCATTCGCTGCGGGAAATTTTGGTAATCAGCCATTCGACATTGCTGGAAGGATACGGTTTTCATGCACTGGATGTGCTGCAGTCGGTGGCGGAACGGCGGCGGGGCGGCGAGAGCGGCGTCCGGTCGGTGCAGGTTGTCCAAGGACCTGATGTCTGGGAGGCCATGGACCGCGGCGAATGGCCGGAAGATTTGATGCTTCAGGCGCTCGCCGCGTATCCGGGACTGGGGCCTGAACATCCGCGCACGCTCGATCCGCACCCCACCCTGATGGTTATTGATTACGTCGACGGCACGAAAGGTTATGTGGTGCAGTTTCGCAGCCTGGTCGAACAGTGGGGGTTCGCCGTCCGCTGCGAAGACGGCGGCATCATCGCCGCCCGCTGCAACAGCGGCCTGGACCGGCCGTTCGACCATTTCGAGCGGCTGACCCGAATGATCGAGCGGATGATCGTCACGCGCAAGCCGCCGTTTCCGATGGAACGGACGCTGATGTCCACGGGACTCGTCAACGCGGTGGTCAACGCGGCGTATTTGGGACGGAAATTGGAAACGCCGGAACTGTCCGCCATCTCCTATCACCCGGCGGACGAAGCCTGAACGGATTCGCTTTTGTTGATTCGATCGTGGGCGCCGTCGCGGCGGATCTTCGTTTTCGATACACCAATTAGGCGGGGAAGACAGCATATGAGGTTCTCAAGTTTCCACGGCAAGGTCATGGGCGGGTTGGACCGGCGGATTTTCGGTTTGGCGCCGAAAAGGCGCGAGGGTCGATCGTGCAAACTCGGTTTCCAACCGGTGCCAATGAGACGGGCACGTTCGTTGCATAGGTTCCGCGCGGGTTCGTCGCATACGTTCGGTGACGGCATGACGCAACTTGGCAGGCGCTCGGGAGACCCGTGGCACGGGTCAGGTCGCGGTTGGTCGCCGACGAGACACGATGGTCCGTTGCGCAGGCTCGGTTACGGGTTAGCTCTGGGTGCGCTGATGACGGTGATCGTCTCCGGTTGCTCTTATGGCGACGCGGAGCCGCCCGACGACGGCAGAATGTGGCTGGCGGGCGATCATCACGTGCACAGCGAATTCAGCGGCGGGTATGACCATTCGACGAATCCGCCGACGTTCAACGATGGGGGCGACGGCACCTATCCGATCCTCCGCAATGTGGAAATGGCGCAGAAATACGGACTGAAGTGGATGGTCACCACCGATCACGGCGGTCCGCTGCATTCCGTCATTCAACGCGAGCGGGCGTATCCCGCGCTGCTGGAAGCGCGGAACGCGTTTCCCGGAATGAAGGTGTTTTACGGAATGGAACTGGATACGCCCAAAGCCGATCATTCCACCGTCTGGATTCCGAAGACGGATCGCGAGGCGCAGGCGCTTTTCGAAATCGAAAGTCAATTTGCGGTGAAGGATGCCTGGCCGGAAGATCCGGAACGGAATACGGAAGAACGAATGATCGAAGCGCTGCGGTACATGAGCGCCATGCCGGACGCGCCGATCGTGATCAAGAACCATCCGTCGAGAACGGCGCGCGGCCCCGGCCGATGGGGCATCGACACGCCGGAAAAGCTGCGGCGGTGGCACGACGCGGCGCCGGACGTTTTCATCGGATTCGAAGGGGCGCCCGGCCATCAGGCGGCTTCATTGAACAGCGATCCTTCCAGCCCGGTCTACGGGGTGCGAGGCGCCTACCACCATTCCCCGACGATGGGCGGTTTCGATCAGATGACCGCGGTCGTCGGCGGCGTGTGGGACGCGTTTCTCGGCGAGGGCAGGAGATGGTGGATCACCGCCACTTCCGATTCGCATCTTCACTACACGGAAGAAGGCGGCATCGATTTTTGGCCCGGTGAATATACCAAAACGTATGTGAAGGCGCGCGACGATTACGCGGACATTTATGCGCAAATTCGCGCAGGGCATATGTTTGCGGTCACCGGAGACTTGATCAGCGAATTGGACATTACGGCCCGTGAGAAACGGCCGTTCGGATGGATGAACCGGACCGATTCCGCCGTAATGGGACAGACGCTTGCGGTACGCTCCGGGGCGGATGTCGAGGTGACGATTCGCTTTCGCATCCCCGATCAACCGAATGCGAACGGAGATCGGCCGTCCGTGCGGCGCGTGGATTTGATCATGGGAGACGTTGCGCCGGAAGCGATCGATACGGCTGCTTTCCGCAATCCCACCACCGAGGTGGTCCGGCGATTTTACGAGGGCGATTGGAAAGTCGACGGGGAGTACGCCGTCATCTCTTATACGATTCAAGATGTGGATCACAACGTCTACTTGCGGGTACGCGGGACGAATACGAATGAATTGGAACCGGAACCTGATGAAAAGGGCGAAAACCCTTGGGAGGATCTCTGGTTTTATTCCAACCCCATTTTTATCGAGGTGAACGGCGATGGGTAACATTCGCTTGGGTGTCATCGGCTTGGGCAAGCGCGGCACCGGTTGGCTTGGATTGCTGAATCAAATGGACGATGTCGACATCGTCGCCCTATGTGAAGTTTATGAAGACCGGCTGGCGGCGGGGGCGGAACTCGTGGCCGCTTCCGGACGGCCGAAACCGGCGGTCTATTCTTCTTACCGGGATTTGCTCGAACAGAGCGACTGCGAGGCGGTGCTGATCACGACGTCATGGACGAGCCATGTCGAAATTGCGGTGGCGGCCATGGAAGCCGGCAAGAAGGTCGGCATGGAAGTCGGCGGGGCGGTGTCGCTGGAAGAGTGCTGGTTGCTCGTCCGCACGGCGGAGTCGACCGGCGTGCCCTGCATGATGCTGGAAAACTGCTGCTACGGCCGCCATGAAATGGCGGTGCTGAACATGGTGAAGCAGGGGCTGTTCGGCGAATTGATCCACTGCCAGGGAGGATATGAGCACGATCTTCGGGACGAAATCGCGCTGGGCGATGAAACCCGGCATTACCGTCTGGAGCAATATTTGCACCGCAACGGCGAACTTTACCCGACTCATGAGATCGGCCCGATTGCCAAATATTTGGACATTCATCGCGGGAACCGGTTCATGACGCTCGTTTCCATGTCCTCGAAAGCGCGCGGCCTGCGCGAATGGATCGTCGACCGTTACGGGGAAAATCATCCCAAGGCGAAATGGGAATTCATGCAGGGAGATATTGTGACGACGATGATTCGCTGCGCCCGAGGCGAAACGATCTTGCTGATCCACGACACCACGCTGCCGCGCCCCTATTCGCGGGGCGGAAGAGTCCAGGGCACGAAAGGGTTGTGGATGGAGGACAACCAGTCGATTTATTTGGAAGGAAAAAGCCCCGCGCACACGTGGGAGCCGTTCGAACCGTATCTGGAGCAGTATGAGCACCCGCTGTGGAGGCATTACCGATCCATCGGCGTGCGCGGCGGCCATGACGGCATGGACTATCTGGTCATGCGGGCATGGATCGAGAGCGTCCGAAATCAGACGCCTCCGCCGATCGACGTGTATGACGCGGCCGCCTGGATGGCGATCACCGCGTTGTCCGAGCAATCGATCGCGCTGGGCGGCGCGCCGGTCGCGTTCCCGGATTTTACGAACGGCGGGTGGATGGACCGCACGCCGAAAAACACCGGCATGTATTCGCTGGACATTGTCAACGAAGCGGCGTTTGTCGTGTAAGCGCGCGTCCGGCTTCCCGGTTCGCCCGTCTCACGGTTTCGATTCGAGGCGGGCGATTTCCTTTCGGACGAGCGGCGCCACCTTTGTCCCGAGCAGTTCGATGGCGCGCAGCACTTCCCGGTGCGGCATCGTGCCGACATTGACGTGCAAAAAGAAGCGCGTGACGCCGAGCGTTCGGCGCAGCAGCACGATTTTTTCCGCGACATATTCCGGATCGCCGACATAGAGCGCTCCGCGCAGGCTGCGGGCGGCGTCGTAGGTTTCCCGAGTATACGGCGGCCATCCGCGCTCACGGCCGATTTTGTTCATTTGCGCCTGCGTCGGCGGATAAAAAGATTCCACCGCTTTTTCGGCCGTATCCGCGACAAATCCGTGCGAGTGTGTGGCGATTTGCAGCTTGTCGGGATTGTGTCCCGCCTGCCGGGCCGCTTCTTTATACAAGTCGATCAGCGGAGCGAACCGTTCCGGCATGCCGCCGATGATCGCGAAGGCGACCGGAAGGCCGAGCGCTCCCGCGCGGATGGCGGATTCCGGATTTCCCCCGGTGGCGATCCATACCGGAAGCGGGTTTTGGACCGGACGGGGATAAATGCCCAGGTTGCGGATGGCGGGACGATGGCGGCCGCTCCAGGTGACTTTCTCCGAGGAGCGGATGGCGAGAAGCAGCCGCAGTTTCTCCTCGAACAGCTCATCGTAGTCTTCCAGACGGTATCCGAACAGCGGAAACGATTCAATGAACGATCCGCGTCCGGCCATAATTTCGGCGCGTCCGTTGGAGATCGCGTCCACGGTGGCGAACTGCTGAAACACGCGCACCGGATCGTCGGACGACAGTACGGTTACCGCGCTCGTGAGGCGGATGCGTTTGGTGACGGCCGCGCCGGCCGCCAGCACGGTCGCCGGTGACGAGCAGGCGTAATCGGGGCGATGGTGCTCGCCTACCCCGTACACATCGAGCCCGGCCTGGTCCGCCACGACCATTTCCTCAATCGCGTTGCGCAGCCGTTCGGCGTGGTTGACGGGTTGTCCGGTAACCGGGTCCTGCGTCGCCTCGAGAAAGGTGCTGATGCCGATTTCCATCGGCTTCGTCGCTTCTGTCATGTGACTTTGCCCTCCATCCTGAACGAACGTGATGGGCGAGGCCGTATTTCCCGCCCGAATGATACTGGTTTCTTCCGCAAAGCCGCAGGAGCGCATTTCGCGCAAGCGTTCGCTCCATCATCGAAATTTTTAAACGGTGTGGATTGGAGTATAGTATAATGCACCGTCCGGAACGGTTCAAGGCGCTGGCCGCCCCGTACGGCGCCGGCGTACTTTTCTCGGCCGTGTATTACATATGAACGCCCCTAGCCAAACGCAAATCCGCATCGCGCACCAGAGACCCGGCCAGCCACACCACCGAGTTTTTGAAACGCAAAAGTCCGGTCGTTCGGCGCCAAAGCCGCACGTTTTCCCATCTCCCCATGCACGGCCCATCCGAATGAAGGCGTGACGGAGAAGGCGGACGCGAACCGCCCCCACGCGCGTCCTTCTGTTGCAAAAAAACGCACGATAGGGCAGAATTGAGGTAACCATACGGACGGGCATTTCTGCCGGAAAGAGAAATCCGGAAACATCGAGCGGATGGGAGGCCGTCATGCGACCGATCGTGATGGAAGCGGTGGTTGCGCCATACTTTCAGCCGATTGTTTCGCTGCAGACGACGCAAGTGATCGGGTTTGAAGTGCTGGGCCGAATGTTGAAAGACGGCAGGGAGGAAAGTCTGGGGCCCTTTTTCCAAAATCCGGACGTCAGTGACGACACACGACTCGAATTGGACCGTCTTCTCCGCGAACGCGCGATCCGCAGCATTCCGCAGCTGGATGCGGATCAGCGGCTGTTTATCAACCTGAAACCTTCCTGGATTTACAGTGAATATAAGGCAAGCGGGAAGCTGACCACGCTGGAGATGCTGCGCCGACACGAGGTGGATCCGCAGCGCGTTGTCATTGAGGTTACCGAAGAGGCATTTTCGGGAGATCTGTGCGAACTGGTGGACATCGTGAAGCTGTATAAAGAAGCGGGCTGCGCCATCGCGGTGGACGATGTCGGCAGCGGCTTCAGCAGTTTTGAACGCATTGCGCTGATTCAGCCGGACATTCTGAAGATCGATCTGAATTTGCTGAAAAAAAGCGCGCATCACGCGGGCTTTCAGGCGCTCTTGCGATCTTTCTCCATCCTTTCGTCCCAGATGGGCGCCTCGCTGTTGGCCGAGGGCGTGGAAACCCGGGAGGATCTCTACAACGCCATGCAGATGGGCGCGCGGTATTTGCAGGGGTACTTGTTCTCGAAGGCGAAGCCGGAATTTCCGTCCAAAAACACGTATTCGGCCATGCTGCGGGAAGCGTTGTCGCGGTTCAGCAGCGAAAAGTTCGGCAAATTCCAACAGCTGATGGCGCTGGAAGAACAGTTCGACCATCTGTTTTCGCGGGACCTGACGTTGGAAGACCCCGAACGGGCCGATTGGCTGATCGAAAACGTCATCAAGATGGTGGACGACAACTGTATCCGCATGTACATCTGCCAGGAGGACGGGGTGCAGGTGTCTTCCAATTATTCCCGCGCCGCCGGGCAGCGGTGGCGGCGGGAGAGGAATTACCGGGGATCCAATTGGGCCTGGCGGCCGTATTTTGTGTCCAACATCGTCATCATGAAAAAGCGCGGCAAGGGCATTTTGTCCTCGGAATACACCGATTTGGACAGTCCGTGTCTCATCCAGACGTATTCGTTTCCGCTCGGCAACGGTTTCTACTTTTTTATGGATTTGATGGTATGAGCGCGGCGAGGCGTCGTCCGTGTCCGGAACCGGTTATTTTCTCCAGGAAATACAGAATAAGTATATGGTGAGCGAGCATCAAACGGGCCGCTCCGGCACAGCCGGAACGGCCGACGGTCAAAACGTGACGGCGACTTCCACGAGATCCTGCACGCTGCCGTCGCGCGCGCTGCGCGTGTACACCAAAAGCGTACCCGACGCTGTCGAAGGCTTCCGCTCGAAGGCGACCGGCACCTGAAACGTGCCGAAGGCGGGCGCCCCCTCCGAAGCGGTGAACGCTCTTTCCCGCGTCACGATCTGGTCCGCGGCATCGCGGATTTGGTACAACAGCGCCGCTTCAAACGCTCGGGCGGCGCCGGCCAGCGTCATTCCCGGCGTCAGGCGGGTGCCGGGCAGCGGTTGGAACACGACCACATTGGCCGACGACGGCAGCGGGACGACAAATCGGAAGCCGGGATAAATCAGATCGGGCGAAAAGCCGATGCGGTTGCGGTTCGCGCTGACCAGTTCGCCCATCGTCGTTCCGAAACGCCGGGCAATGCGGTATAACGAGTCGCCCTCTTCCACTTCGTACACGAACGCCGGAATATACACGAGCTGGGCCACCCGGAGAATGTCCGGCCTTTCCATCCGGTTCAGGGCGGCAAGCATGTCGAGACCGACGGAATAGCGCTGGGACAGCCCATACATGGTGTCGCCTTCCGTCACCTGATGCTGCACCGCGCTCGTCTGCGACATGCCCGGCACACGAATGAGCAGTTTTTGGCCGGGGCGGATCAGATCGGGTTCCGTAATGGGGGGATAGAGCGCGTTCATCCGTACGATGGCTTCCACCGACGTGCCGAACCGGTTGGCGATATCGTACAGCGTATCCCCGAAGCGGATGGTGTAAACCACATGTGTTCCCGGTGAAATCGGCATGAATCAGCCACTCCTATCGTAAGTCATGCTGCAGTCTATGCAGGCGCCGGCGGATGCGTGACGAACGCCTGTATTCGCGGCGGCGAACGCCATCATCGGGCAAAACCCGATGTCCGGGATCCGTTTTTACATGCGGGCGTTCGGGCGTTCATGAAAGCCGCACATGAAGAATGCTTGAAGGGTTCATATGCTGCGATTGCTGCGATGATTTTTGCAAGCGTTCACATTGAAAACGGGAGGAGCGCGGGAAGATGGAGGAGATGCGCAAAAAGTCCGGGTGGATCAACAGTCCGGCCGCATTCGCGCTGGGCATGTTTGCGATGATGGTGCCCAGCCAGGCGTTCAGCGCTTTTTACAGCTTCTATTATGTCGACCGGCTCGGGCTCGCGGTCGGCCTCGCCACCGTGGCGCGGACGATCTTCATGATTTGGGACGCGGTCAACCAGCCGCTGGCCGGATATTTTTCCGATCGGACGCGAACGCGCTGGGGGCGGCGCAAACCGTGGATCTACGCGTCGATGCCGCTGTTCATGGCTGCGTTCATTATGGTGTATGCGGTTCCCGCAGGTCTTGAGGGAACCGGCCTGTTTGTTTGGTTTTTGACGGCGCTGATTTTCTACGAAGGCGTGGCGACGTTGATTTGGGTCAACTACGGGGCGCTGTTTCCGGAACTGTTCCGGGGCGATCGGGTGCGCGCGAAAGCTTCGGCGGTTCAGCAGGCGTTTCAAATCGTCGCGCTGTTGATCGGGTCTGCGGCGACGCCGCTCGTGTACGCCGCGTTCGGATTCGGCTGGATGTCCGTGATGTACGCGCTGCTGTTTGCGGTGTTCATGCTTCTGTGCATGCGGTCCGTCCGCGAAGACGAGAGCGCGTCGCGCCAACCGCCGATGGCGATGAAGGAAGCGTTTCGGATTACGCTGAAAAACAAGGAATTTTGGGTGTTCAACATCGCCAACTCGTTCGCTCAGACGGTGAACGGGCTGATCAGCTCGATAATTCCTTTCTACGCCAAGTATGCGCTGCGCATCCAGGACGAGCAGGTGACGCTGCTTCTGGCCTCCGTGTTCGTGTCGGTCATCCCGCTGGTGGCCGTCTGGTATTGGATTATCCGCAAAACCGGCGGCGTCGCGGGCTGGCGGCTGTCGCTCGCCGCGTACGCGTTATCCGTCATTCCGCTGTGGTTCGCCGAGGGACTGGCCGGCGGAATCCTGGCGGGCATTGCGGTCGGATTCGGACTGGCGGGATTTCTCGTGACGCCGGCGGTGCTGAGCGGCCAGATCATCGACCGCGATCACCAGGCGACCGGCCAACGCCGGGAAGGGATGTACACCGCCGTCAGCGGCTTCATCACCCGCTCCAGCGGCGTCATTTCCGCGGCGGCCTTTTGGATTGTCGGCATGTTGTTCGGCTATGTCAGCGGTGACCAACCCGGCGAGCATCCGGAAGCGGCGTTTCGCACTTTGATCAGCCTCATTCCGCTCGGCCTGCTCGTGATCGCGCTGGCGGTGTCGCTTTTCTTGCCGAAAACGAACGAACGGCAGATGGGCCAATCCGGCGAAGCGGTGCGCCGTGCCGACCAAGACATCAACCGGGGGGAAAACTTCCGATGAGCAAATATTTGATTATCAACTGCGACGATTTCGGGCAGTGCGCCGCCGCGAACCGCGCGATCATCCACCTGCTGGAAGCGGGCAAAGTGTCGTCCGCGACGGTGATGCCGCCGGCGCCGGGTTTCGAAGAGGCGGCGGAATGGTGTCGCAAGCAGCGGGAACCGAAGGTCGGCCTGCATTTGACGTTGACGAGCGAGTTTGCGGAATGGCGTTGGCGCGGCTTGACGGGGGCGGCGTCGCTGCACGACGGCAGCGGCTTTCTGCATATGACGGTGGAAGACGTGGAGAAGAAAGCCGCCACCCGCGATGTGCGCGCGGAAATTCGCGCCCAGTTCGAAGCGGTCCGAAAAGCCGGGGTGAACATCACTCACGTGGACAACCACATGGGCAGTCTGTACGGACTCGCCACCGGCCGAAGCCATTTGCCCTATGTGTTTTGGCAATGTTCGAAACGCGGGCTGCCGTTTCGCGTGCCGCGTTACGTGCATGCAAAAGACCGGTTTCTCGCTTCCATTCCGGACGCTCAGGCGAGATTGCGGAAAGTGTCCGCGCTGGCCGATGCGCTCGGCGTGGCCATCCCGGATTATTTGCTTTCCCATCCTTATGCGGTGCAGGAGGGGGAAACCTACGCTTCCTTCAAGCAGTCGATCATCGAGAAACTGTACGACCTGCCGGAAGGCGTGAGCGAAACGTACATCCATCCCGCGGACGACGACGCCGACATGCGGCGCATGATTCCCCATTGGGAAAAGCGCGTGTGGGAATACCGCCTGATGCTGGACGACGATATGGCGTACGCGCTGCGCGACGCGAAGGTGACGCTGACGGATTACCGGTTCCTGAAAGAGTACCGGAAACCGTCGAGATGGAGCGGCGCGTGGCGGTTGTTCCGATAGCGGACGGCCCGAAGCCGTCCTTTTTTTTCGGCCGGGGGAAGTGAGAAAAATTTTTGCATGCACCTATTGACTCTAACGTTGCGTCATCCTTTAGAGTGGAACTCGGAGGGGGGTTGCTTCCATGGCCATGACCGTGAAAGAGGTGGCGGAACTGATCGGCGTCAGCGTGCGCACGCTGCATCACTACGACCAGATCGGCTTGCTCTCGCCCGGCCGGGCGGCCGCGTCGGGATACCGCCTGTATTCCGACGACGATTTGCGAAAGCTGCAGCAGATTTTGCTGTTCAGGGAAATGGGGCTGCCCTTGACCGAAATCAAGCGTCTGATCGACGATCCGTCGTTCAACCGGCTGCATGCGTTAACGATGCACCGCGAGTTTTTGCTGGAGCAGAAACGGCGTCTCGATCGCATGATCGAGACCGTGGAACGTTCGATCCGACACGAGAAAGGAGAGTTGGAAATGACCGGCAAACAGCATCTTGAAGGATTCGATTTCAGCCGCAATCCGTACGAGGAAGAGGCGCGCAAGCTTTGGGGCGACCGGGCGGTGGACGAAGCCAACGCCAGGGTCGGCGCCATGTCGTCTGAGGAGCAGGCTGCTTTCGGCGAAGATATGTACCGCGTTTACCGGAAACTGGCGGAACTTCGCGGCACAGACCCGACATCGGACGAGGCCCAGGCCGCGATCGGCGAATGGTATGAACTGTTGAACCGGTTCGGCCATTATACGCCGGAAATGTTCAAGGGCCTCGGTCAGATGTACGTGGACGACGAGCGCTTCACGAAATCCATTGACCGGTTCGGCGCCGGTTTGGCCCGGTTCATGCGCGACGCGATGGCGGCCTTTGCGGACCGCCGGCAGCAGACGACCTGAGCATCATGCCCGCACGGGGATTCCCCGGCGGGCGTTTTGCTGTTTGGCGCAAGAGCGGCGAGTCAGACGTGCCGCAAGCATATGGAGCGGCCTGAATGTCGATCCCCGCCTGCCGGCAAAGCGAAAGCCGGCGCCGTCGTTTTTCGCGTTGACAGGGAGGGCCCACTCGGTATACAATCTATTTGTTACTTATAAAAAATAAGCAAATATGAAAAAATTCGTTGAGGAGGTTTTCGTCGTGGCGAAATCGAAATGGGCAGTGGACGCGGCGCACAGCACGGTGGAATTTACGGTCAGACACATGATGATTGCGAAAGTGAAGGGAACGTTCCACGAATTTACGGCATCGATCGAAGCGGACCCGGAAGATTTGACGACGGCGAACATCGAATTTGAAGTCGACGTGAAGAGCGTGGACACCCGCAACGCCGACCGTGACAACCATCTGCGTTCCGCCGACTTTTTCGATGCGGACCAATATCCGAAAATGACATTCAAGGCAACCGACATCACCAAAAAGGGAGACGGAGAATACGAGGTGACCGGCGACTTGACGATCCGCGGCGTCACGCGTCAGGAAACGTTTACCGTCACCTTCGAGGGCGCGGGCAAGGACCCGTGGGGCAACGAAAAAGTCGGTTTCAGCGCCAGCGGCACGATCAACCGCAGCGACTACGGATTGACTTGGAACGCCGTGCTGGAGACCGGCGGCGTGATGGTCAGCGACGAAGTGAAGATCGCGCTGGAAATCGAAGCGATCAAACAAGGCTGATCGCGGACTACGAACCGGTGACGCAGGCGGACTGCGAAGGTCGCCTTCGCGGCCGCACGGACGCAAAAACCTCCGGAGCCCCGTATGGAGCGGTTCCGGAGGTTTTTCGCAAGCCATGGCCGCGCAAATCGCGGATCAATGCGAAGCTTCCTTGTGGTCGCGCATTTTTCGATCGACCATCTTTTCGATCCACGGCGTCATTTCCTCTTTGATTTTATCGACCAGCTCCTGTTTCGACATCCCGCGGCTTTCGGCGATTTCGGCGAGCGACCGGCCTTGCTGCAGTTCGGACTGCAGCTGTTCCTCCGTCATGCCGAGAATGGCCGCGAGCTTCTCTTTGCCGAACAGCCAAAACCCGCGGTGCATCAAGCGCGGCATGTGCACCGGCCGGTGGATCCAGCGCGCGATGCGGTCGTTCAGTTCCGCTTTCCACGTTTTCGCCGTTTCTTTGTTAAGATGGCCTGCGGACACTTCCCGGTTGATGCGCTGTTGCAGAGACTTTCGCAGTTTCCGCATCAGCTCGGATTCCGCCATTCCCTTTTTTTCGGCGATGTCCGCCAGCGATTCGCTGCGCAGCGTTTCAAAAAGCTCCTTCTTCTCCATTTCGAGCAGCTGTGCCGCCTCCTGAATCAGCAGCACGCCGAAAAACCGTTCCTCGTGCGGAAGCGCGCGTACATGGAGGCGAACTTCCGAGTCTTTTTCCGCCGTTGTCGGAGACGTCGCCGCCGCCGTTAGCGCGCTCGTGTCCCCTGCCGCCGCGGAGCCGGTCGCGGCCAGCGCCTCCGCGCCGGCGAACCATCCCGTCGCCAACGCCAATACGGAGCAAATCCAGGCGACCTTCCATTTATTCTGCATCGTTTCCACATCCTTCCTTGAACATCGTCCTTTTTAGTATGAAAAATGTGCCGCGGATTATGCGCGCAGGATGACAAAACCGCCAAAAAAACGCATAATGGGAACATGACGGGCCGACGTCGCATCGCGATCAAAGGCCAATGTACGGCAGTATGACAAAGGAGGAGCTTGTTGTGATTCGGGTGCTGTTTGTCTGTCTGGGGAACATCTGCCGTTCGCCGATGGCGGAAGCGGTTTTCCGACACAAGGTGAAGGAAGCGGGGCTTGCGGGAGTCATCGAGGCGGATTCGGCAGGCACGAGCGGATGGCACGAAGGCGAGCCTCCCCATCACGGAACGCGGCGCGTGCTCGATCGCCACGGGATCGACTACAGCGGGATCTTCGCCCGGCCGGTCGTCAGGGAGGATTTTCACAAGTTTGATTATATAGTGGCGATGGACGACCGCCACGTGCAAGATCTGGAGCACATCTTCGGCGGGAAAAAGCATCCGCGGCTGTTCCGTCTGCTCGATTTGCAGCCGGACTGCGAAAACAAAAACGTCCCGGACCCGTACTATCACGGCAATTTTGACGAAGTCCACGAGATGATCGACCGCGGCTGCGACCTGCTGCTCGCCCATATTCGCGAAAACGAAGGGCTGTGACGATTCGCAGTCAGGCGAGAAAAGCGGGAAGTCTCTTGTTTTCCCGGTTCATATCCGGGAAACGAGGAAAACGAAAAGGGAGTTCATGAGACGGTCTTTCGGAGGCGCCCGCTTTCTTTTTCTCCGCGGAAATTCCTGCTATAATAAGAAAATATTTATGATCGAAAATGTTGAGCCGGGCCGCGGAATGTTCCTGCCGACATGTCGCTTCCGCTCGGAGGCAACCTTCTGCCCGGGGGAAAAGTGTTCACGGCGGGAATTTTTTTCGCTCGGAGAACCCGCGCGCGGCGGCGAAAAAACATTTGAAAATCTTTTGAAAAATCGGGAACATTGAAGGGAAAGGGCTACATGGCTGGAAAGGGTCGGATGGCATGAAGGAAGCAGTAAAATCGCCGGGATCGAATTTTATCCGGACCATTGTGACGGAAGACGTAAAATCGGGCCGCACGAAAACGGTCGTCACCCGTTTTCCTCCCGAGCCGAACGGATACTTGCACATCGGGCACGCTCGGGCGATTTGCACCAACTTCGACATCGCCGACGAATTCGGCGGCCGCACGCATTTGCGGTTTGACGACACGAACCCGACCAAGGAAGACGTCGAATATGTGGAGGCGATCAAGCGCGACATCCGCTGGCTCGGTTATGAATGGGACGGGCTGTATTTCGCCTCGGACTATTTTGAGGAAATGTACAATCGGGCGGTGCTGCTGATTAAAAAAGGGCTGGCATATGTCGACGACCAAAGCGCCGAAGAAATCCGCCTCACGCGCGGAACGCTGACCGAACCGGGGAAAGAAAGCCCGTATCGGAACCGCAGCGTGGAAGAAAACCTGGACTTGTTCCGGCGCATGCGCGAAGGGGAGTTTCGCGACGGCGAAAAGGTGCTGCGCGCCAAAATCGACATGGCATCGCCGAACATCAACTTGCGTGACCCGGTCATTTACCGGATTATTCATGCAACCCATCACCATACCGGCGACAAGTGGTGCATCTATCCGACGTACACGTTTGCCCATCCGCTGGAGGATGCGATCGAGGGCGTGACGCATTCGCTCTGTTCGCTGGAGTTCGAGGACCAGCGGCCGTTCTACGACTGGGTCGTCCGCGAGTGCGAGATGGAAAATCAGCCGCGCCAGTACGAATTCGGCAAGCTCAGTTTGGCGGGGGCCATTCTCGGCAAGCGGTACATCAAACAGCTGGTGGAAAACGGCGTGCTCGACGGCTGGGACGATCCGCGCGTGTACACGATCAGCGGCATGCGCCGGCGCGGGTTCACGCCGGAGGCGATTCGCGCCTTTATCCGCGAGACCGGCGTGTCCAAAAGCAACGGCGTCGTCGATCCGCGCATGCTGGAGCATTTTGTGCGCGAAGACTTGAAGCTGAAGGCGCCGCGCACGATGGCGGTGCTGCGGCCGCTCAAGCTCGTGATCACCAATTATCCGGAAGGCAAGATCGAATGGCTGGATGCGGAAATCAATCCGGAAAATCCGGACATGGGCGTCCGCAAAATTCCGTTTTCGCGCGAACTGTACATTGAACAGGACGATTTCATGGAAAACCCGCCGAGCAAATATTTCCGTCTGTTCCCGGGCAACGAAGTGCGGCTGAAGCACGCGTATTTCGTCAAATGCGAGGAAGTCGTCAAGGACGAGCACGGCAGGGTGACGGAAATTCGCTGCACGTATGACCCGGAAACGAAAAGCGGCACCGGGTTCACCGGACGCAAGGTAAAAGGAACGATCCATTGGGTGGAGGCGCGGCACGCGGTGCCGGCGGAGTTCCGCCTGTACGGCGACCTGGTGCTGCCGGGCGAGGAAGGGGAAGAAAGCTCGCTTTTGGACAGAATCAATCCGCATTCGCTGGAAGTGCTGCAGGGCTATGTGGAGCCGAATATGAAAGAGGCGCGCCCGGGCGACAAGTTCCAGTTTTTCCGCCACGGCTATTTCAATGTCGATCCGAAGCATACGTCGGCGGATAAGCTCGTGTTCAATTTGACCGTGTCGCTGAAAAGTTCGTTTTCGATTTAACAAGCCGACATACTCGCACGCCCATACAGCCGAGCGACTCCCGCGGCGGCCCGCCCGCCGGGACGCCGGTTCGCATTGCGGAGCATACGCCGCCGCCTTTGCCGTTGTTCGGTGAAAGCGGCGGTTTCGTTTTTGGCGTTTTGGATACCATGAAACGGCAACGACGGCGAGCATGGCAATCGTTGGGGTGCCGGGAGGACTTGTGGGTTTGGTCGATGTAAGTTAAAATCAGCTTAAGTTGACATAAAACGATATATGATATGTTGAACGCATGACGATCGGCGGGAGACGACGATCCCTTCAGCATGTGAGGAAGGACTGTGGGCAGTGCATATGAAGTTGAACAATTCCAGTCAAAAACCTCTTTATATGCAATTGAAACAGATTATTACGGAGGATATTGCGCGCGGCAAATACAAGACGGGCTCGCAACTGCCGCCGGAAGCGGAAATTTGCGAGCGGTACGGCGTCAGCCGCATCACGGTGCGCCGCGCCATCGCCGATTTGGTCAAGGAAGGCATTCTCCACCGACAGCAGGGAAAAGGAACCTTTGTCAGAGAGCACAAGGTGAAGCGGGAACTGTTTGAAGTCGGCAGTTTTTCCGAGCACACGACGGCCAGCGGCAAAACGCCGAGTTCCCAAATTTTGTCCAACACGGTGATTTCTGCTGACGAGGAATTGGCGAAGGTGTTCCGGCAGCCGGTCGGTGCGCCTTTGTTGAGGCTGCATCGGCTGCTTTTTATCGACCAGGAACCGTTCATCATTGAAACCTCTTACTATCCGCTGACGCTGCTTCCCGATCTGGAAAAATATATCGGGGAGTTCCCGTCCACTTATAATACGTTGAAGCAGCGTTACGGCATCAACATGACCCGGTTTGAGAAACGGCTGGAAGTTGTCTACGCGACGCCGCATGAAGCGGAACTTTTCATGTGTGACCACGGAACGCCGATGTTTTTGCTGGAGAAGCTGACGTTCGATCAGCAGGGCAGGGCGATCCATCTGTCCAAATCGCTGATGATGACCAGCAAAGTCGTCTTTACTTTGGAAGTGGACAAGAGCGGCGCGGGCCAGTGAGTTTCGAGCCCGGATATGTCCGCCTCTTGCCGCCGCATCTCCCCATCGAATGTTCCGCATTGATGTCCCCGGAAGGGATCACATTCCGTCGCCGAATTTCCGGTGTTGCTTGAGCCCCAAGCAATGGAACGCGGCCGTCTGTCCCCGGCGCCGTTTTGAGGAATCGAGACCGTTCTCGAAATCCGGTTCTTCTTGTGATCCCCGTCCAACGATTTTCCCGTCCGTAAAAGTTGGTTTCTCATTTGAGAAAAGACCTTTTTCCATGGAAATGAAATTTGTAGTTGCGCTGCGTTCCCTCAAATGATATATAATATAATATGACGATATATAACGTTAGATGTCGAAATAGGACAGTTTGAGCCTAAACCGGGAGAAGATCATATGGCCGACGTGTTGCTTCAAATCGAACAATTGACCACACAGTTCAGGACGGAGCGGGGAATTTTTCCGGCCATCAGCAACTTGAGCTTGACGGTTAACAAAGGTGAAATCGTTTGCATCGTGGGCGAGAGCGGCAGCGGCAAAACGGTCGCGTCCCTGTCGGTGATGCAGCTCTTGCCCCCGGCCGGCAGCATCGCTTCGGGGGAAATCCGGTTTGAAGGACGCAATTTGCTCGCTCTCGACCAAAAAGAGCTGCGAAAAATTCGCGGCCGCTCGATCGCGATGATTTTTCAGGATCCGATGATGGCGCTCGACCCGGTGTATCCGTGCGGGGAACAAATTATGGAAGCGATTCGCATCCACACCCGGACATCGCGCAAAGAGCAGCGCGCGCGGGCATTGGAACTGTTGGAACAGGTCGGCATTCCGCATCCCGAGCGCGTGATGAAAGCTTATCCGCACGAACTATCCGGCGGCATGTGCCAGCGGGTCGTGATCGCGATGGCTCTGGCGTGCAATCCGAAACTGCTTATTGCCGACGAGCCGACCACGGCGCTGGACGTGACGGTTCAGGCGCAAATCCTGGAATTGCTGAAAAAAATCCGGCGGGAATTCGGGATGAGCATTTTGATGATCACCCACGATCTGGGCGTCGTTGCGGAGATGGCGGACCGCGTGGCGGTGATGTATGCCGGTCAGGTCGTGGAAGAAGGGGAGGTGCGGTCGATTTTCCATCATCCGCGGCATCCTTATACGCAGGGGCTCATCCGCTCCATCCCGCACTTGGACAAGCCTTCCGACAAGCTGTTCAGCATTCCGGGTACGGTGCCGGGCATTGCGGCGATACCGTCGGGCTGCCGGTTTCATCCGAGGTGTCCGGAATGCATGGCGATTTGCGAGCGCGAGGAGCCGAAACCCGTCGCGACGAGCCCAACCGGCAGCGTGCGCTGCTGGCTGGCGGACAAACCCAAGCAGAACGGGGCGGAAACATGAACAACATATTGCTGGATGTCCAAAACGTCAAAAAACATTTTCCGTTGAAAAAAGGCGTGTTTTCGCGCGGCAAAGGTTTTGTGAAAGCGGTTGACGGCGTCAGTTTTTCCGTATATCAGGGAGAAACGTTCGGCCTGGTCGGCGAATCGGGTTGCGGCAAAAGCACGCTGTCCCGTCTCATCATGCGGCTGATCGCCGCCGACGAGGGCGAAATCCGGTTCGACGGCAAGGATTTGCTGAAGCTGAAGGGAGGCGAACTTCGCCGCCAGCGGCAGCATTTGCAGATGGTGTTCCAGAAGCCGTTCGAATCGCTCAACCCGCGCATGACCGTCGGCGAAATCGTCGGCGCGCCGTTCCGGATTCACGGGAAGGCGAAAGGCGCCGAGCGGGAACGGCGCGTGCGCGAATTGCTGGAAAAGGTCGGGCTCGATCCGGATTACGTGAACCGCTATCCGCATGAGTTTTCCGGAGGGCAGCGGCAGCGCATCGGCATTGCCCGGGCCATCGCGTTGAATCCGAAACTGGTCATTTGCGACGAAGCCGTTTCCGCGCTGGACGTGTCCATTCAATCGCAAATTTTGAATTTGTTGAAGCAGCTGCAGCGGGAATATCAGCTCACATATTTGTTCATTTCGCATAACCTGTCCGTCGTCAAGCATATGAGCGACCGCATCGCGGTGATGTACCTAGGCAAAATTGTGGAAATCGCCGGCGCGGACGAACTGTACGCGAGTCCGCAGCATCCGTACACGAAAGCGCTGCTGTCGGCGATTCCGCACGCGGACCCGGACGCCAAGAAAGAGCGCATCGTGCTGACCGGCGATGTGCCCAGCCCGGTCAATCCGCCGGCGGGCTGCCGTTTCTGCACGCGATGCAGCGAAGTCATGCCGATATGCCGGGAGCGGGAACCCGCGCTGATCGAGACGGCTGACGGACATGCCGTTGCATGTCATCTGTACACCAAAGAATAGGGGGGATCGGAGTGGCTCGTTTTCTCGTCGGCAAGCTTCTGGTGATGGTGCTGCAAGTGTTTGTGGTGGCGACCATCGTCTTCTCGCTTGTCCGGTTGATGCCCGGCGATCCCGCGGTGCTCGTGCTCGGCACCGAACGCGGCGCCGACCCGGCCGCGGTGGCGGAAATGCGCCACCGGCTCGGGCTCGATCAACCCGTGTTCAAGCAGTTTGCGGCCTGGATCGGCGACTTTGTCCGCTTCGACTGGGGAGAATCGATCTTTGACGGGACGAAAGTGACGGATTATATGGCGCAGCGGCTGCCGAACACGATCGAGCTGGCGGTCGTGTCCATTGTGCTCGCCGCCCTGATCGGCGTGCCGCTCGGGATGGTGGCGGCCGTCCGCCGCGGAGGATTTGTCGACATGCTGCTGTCCTCCATCGCCGCGCTCGGCATCTCCTTTCCGGTTTACGTGCTCGGCACGTTTTTGATCCTGCTGTTCAGTTTCAAGCTGGGCTGGCTGCCGGCCAGCGGATTCGCTTCCTTTTCCGATGATCCGGCGAAGCATATCGAACGCCTGGTGCTGCCGGCGTTCACGCTGGCGCTCGGTTTGGCCGCCGCGATCGCGCGCATGACGCGGTCGTCCATCCTGGAAGTGCTGAACAAGGAATTTGTGCTGACGCTGAGAGCGAAAGGGGTTTCTTCCGCGGGTGTTCTGATTCGTCACGTGTTTCGCAACGCGGTCATTCCCGTCGTCACGATTATTGGGCTGCAGCTCGGCAACCTGATCGGCGGCACCGTACTGATCGAATACTTGTTCAACTGGCCGGGGATGAGCACGCTGCTCGTCAAGGCGATCTCGAACCGGGATTATCCATTGATCCAAGGCTGTATCGTCGTGATGTCGACATTTTTCATCGTGATCAATATGCTCGTCAATATGCTGTACGGGCTGTTGGATCCGCGGGTGCGATAAAGGGGACGCGAAGGGAGTGGGCGGCATGTGGAAAAAATGTTTTCGCAACAAGATGTTCGTATTCAGCTTTGTCGTGCTCGTTCCGATCGTCGCGATCGCTTTATTCGGACCGTGGATTGCGCCGCACGATCCCCTGAAAATCCGGCCGGATCTTACACTGCGGCCGTCCATGCCGGGATACTGGCTCGGCACGGACGAGTTCGGCCGTGATATATTGAGCCGGTTGATCTTCGGCATTCGTCCTTCGATGATCGTCGCGCTCGGTTCCACGGCGCTGGCGCTTTTGCTCGGCACCGTGATGGGCGTCGCCGCCGGTTATTTCAAAGGGTGGACCGAGCAGATCGTGCTGCGCGTCATCGACATCGTTTTGTGTTTTCCGCCGATTTTGCTCGCGCTGATGGTAGTCGGTTTTTGGGGCGGCGGCGTGCGCAATCTCATCATTATCATCGGTATCGTTTACGCGCCGCATTTCGGGCGGATCGCCCACTCGGCCACCCTCCAGGTGAGAAGCCTGGAGTATGTCGAGAGCGAATTGTCGCTCGGCGCGACGCATTGGCGGGTCCTGACCAAAAGTATTTTGCCGAATGTTTTGTCTCCGCTGATCATTCAGGTCAGCTTGACGGTGGCGGCCGCCATTCTGCTGGAGTCGGGCTTGAGCTTCCTCGGGCTCGGAGTTGTTCCGCCGGAGCCGTCCTGGGGTCAGATGATCGGGGACGCGCGCGGCTACATCCATTTGCATCCGATGTATGTCATCTGGCCATCGCTCTGTCTCGGCATCACGATTTTGGCGATCAACCTGATGGGTGACAGCCTACGCGACATCCTCGACCCGAAGTTGAAGGGCCGTTGATCGTTGATCGCGAGCATGACCCGTATGAGATTCGTTGAAATGCCGTGAAGTCCCATGAAGTCCCATGAATGTATGTAATTCGGATATTTTTGTCCGATTTGCATAAAACAACTTAAGGAGGAATCCAGTCAACATGTGGAAAAAGTGGTCGGCAAAAGGGGCAGTCTTCCTGCTGGCGCTCATGATTGTGCTGGTCGGCTGCAGCGGCGGCGGAAACAACGGTGGCGGCAACGATGGCGGCGGCAGCACCACCGGCGGAAACAGCGGTAGTTCCGACAATGCGGGAGGAGGCGGGAAGACCCAACCGCAAAAGCTCGTGTTCGGTTTGTCCGGCGAGCCGTCGACGATGGATCCGCTCATCCAGAACGGCACCGTCGGCCGCACGATCAAGCTGAACATTTATCGCGGGCTGCTCAATTATGACGCCAACGGCGAACTGAGCAAAGAACTCGCGGATTCGTACGAAGTTTCGGACGATCAGCTGACCTACACGTTTAAGCTGCGCGACGCGAAGTTCCACAATGGCGATCCGGTCACGGCGGACGACGTGAAGTTCACCTTCGAACGCATTCTCGATCCGGCCAACGGAGCGACGTTTATCAACGAGCTGTCGGTCATCGACTCGATCGAATCCGACGGCGACAAAACGGTCACCTTCAAGCTGAAACAGCCGTACGCGCCGTTCGTCCACTATTTGGCGTTGCCCGAATCCGTCATCGTGTCGAAGAGCTGGGTAGAAGCGGGCCACGACTTCAATGAAGAGCCGATGGGCGCAGGGCCGTTTAAGTATGTCAAGTGGACCAAAGGCCAGGAATATGTCGTGGCGAAATTCGAAGATTACTATAAGGAAGGCAAACCGCTTCTGGATGAAATCAAATTCGTGTTCTATCCGGACGACAATACCCGCGTGAACGCAATGCGCGCCGGCGACGTCGACATGATCGACTACGTGCCGTGGAAAGACGCCGGGCTGTTCGAATCCGACAGCAACTTGAAACTCGACAGCCAGAGCGGACCGTACATGGCGCTGCAGTTCAACACAAAATTCGAACCGTTCAGCGATCCGCGGGTCAGGCAGGCGATCGCGTATGCGATTGACCGCAACGCGATTATCAACACGGCTTTCAACGGGCGCGGAGAACCGATCTACGGTATGGCGATTCCGGAAGGTTATCTCGGATATAACGAAAAATACGCCAATTATTTTGAGCACAATATCGAAAAAGCGAAGCAACTGCTGACGGAAGCGGGTTATCCGGACGGCTTCAAGGCGCGCCTGCTGTCGACGTCCCAATATTCGTTCCATCAAAATACGGCGGTCGCCGTAGCGGCGGAACTGGAAAAAATCGGAATACAAGTCGAACTGGAGCTGCCGGATTGGGCGACCCGCATCAACAAAAACATGGAAGGCGACTACGATTTCCTCGTCGTCGGCACATCCGGCGACATTACGGACGCCGACTGGTTGAGCAACTTCTATTTGAGCGGCGACGTGCGTCTGAACAACTCGGCGTATTTCGGCGACGAAGAGATTGATCGCCTCTTGGCAGAAGGCCGCATGGAGTCGGACGAAACCAAACGTCAGCAAATTTACGAGCAGCTGAGCGCCCGCGCGATGGAGCTGTCTCCGTTCGTGTACTTGTCGTGGCGTGAACAAAGCTTTGGCATGAAATCAAATCTGCAAGGATTTACCAACATGCCCGGCTTCCTGTCGTTCCAGTCGGGTCTCACGCTGGAAAACGCCTATTTTGAATAATTGTTGGTCATTCGGAATGCCCCCTTTCAAAAAGAGACGTTTGCAAGGGGGCAATCCGCTTGCATGCCCGGCATCTCGGAACAACCGCATGGTCTCAAAGCATGTCCCGTCAGGACAGGAGGATCCTGAATGCCGCGGCATTGCGCGACATGCCGGGCGGTTCGCGGCGGCCGCCGCAATTTGCACGAGGGAGTATGGATGATGAAGCTGATCGGTCTGGGCGACAATGTGGTTGACGTCTATGAAGACCAGAACATGATGTATCCGGGCGGCAACGCGCTCAACGTGGCGGTGATGGCCAAGCGCAACGGCGCAGCGGCTTCCGCTTATTTGGGGATCGCCGGAAATGACGAAGCGTCGGAATACGTGCTGTCATGCTGCCGACAGGAAGGATTGGACATCTCGCGCGTGCGCAGGGCTTACGGTCTGTGCGGGCGTGCCATTGTCAGGCTGACGCCCGAGGGGGACCGCGTCTTTGTCGGCTCGAACCGGGACGAGCGTGTGCAGTCGCTCCTGTCGGTCAAATTGACCGCGGCGGATTTGGAATACATCGCATCCTATGATGTGGCCCACACGAGCGTCAACAGCGACATGGACTATGAACTGCCGCGCCTTGGCGGAATTCGGGTGTCTTATGATTTTTCCACACGAAGCAAATGGAACGAGCGGCTGCTCAAGCGGGTGTGTCCGCATGTGACTTATGCGTTTTTCTCCGGAAGCGATATGGAACAAACGGAAATCGTCACGCTGGCCGATCAAGTTCACGGTTACGGCGTGCAGGTCGTTTGCGTGACGCGCGGCGAACGCGACGCGATTTGCTCATATGAAGGCCGAATTTACAGGCAAAAGCCATTTCCGACCCGATTGGTCGATACGATGGGCGCCGGCGATTCGTTCATTGCCGGATTTCTTGTGTCGATGTTGGACGGCGGTGACGTGGAAAGAGCGCTGGAACAGGCGGCGCGGTCGGCTGCCGCAACTTGCGCGCATTACGGATCCTTCGGCTGCGGCAAACCGCTGTGAAGTCAGTCGCGGACATGCCGGCGACGTCTCCGCACGTCGCCGCGGCCGGGATTCGTCGTCGATGGATGGGAAAGTGAAACGTTGACGGGTTGCGGCTTCGTTGGTTGGCCGCGCCTGATGGACGGTTCGCGCCTTATTTGATTTATAATGTTATAAAATGTTATATAATATCATATAACAAATAAGTACATTTAGAGTGGAGGATGCTGTCACCATGACTTATCTTGGAGCCAGTGCGAAAACCTTGGATCAATTGGAGCAAGTGTTCGGCGCCTTCAGAGAGCGCGAAATCCGCCGGGTGTTCTTCGTGGCGTGCGGCGGTTCTTCGGCGCTGATGTATCCGAGCAAATATGTGCTGGACCGGGAAGCGAAAACGATCACGTCCGATCTGTATTCTTCCAATGAATTCATTCACCGAAATCCGGCTACACTTGGACCGGATTCCCTGGTCATTTTGTGCTCGCACAAGGGTATGACGCCGGAAACGACCGAAGCGGCCAAATTCGCCAAAAGCAAGGGTGCGCTGACCGTGTCGCTCATGTTCGTGGACACTTCTCCCCTTGCCGAAGCTTCGGATTATGTCGTCAATTACAGCTGGGTGCCGGCAGGAGGCGACGATCCTCATCCGGAAATTATGAACTACGCGATTTTTTACCGGCTCGTCTTCGGGTTGCTGGAAATCAAGGAAGGCAATCCGAAATACCGCAAACTGCTCGACAGCCTGGATCATATGAAGACCGTTCTTGACAAAGCGCGCGCGCAGTACGCGGATCAGGCCAAAGCCTACGCGCTGGCCAACAAGGACGAAAAGCTGATCTACACGATGGCCAGCGGCGCCAATTACGGCATCGCCTATTCTTTCGCGATCTGCATGCTGATGGAGATGCAGTGGATTCATTCCCATGCGATTCATGCCGGCGAGTTTTTCCACGGTCCGTTCGAAATTTTGGCCCCGGACGTTCCGTTCATTTTGCTGCTTGGCCTGGACGAAACGCGGCCGTTGGAGGAACGCGCCCTCACATTTTTAAAGACTTATGGGGGCAAACTGCTTGCGCTGGATGCGAAAACGCTCGATTTGACCGGCATCGACCCGGAGATGAGAGGTTACATCGCCCCGATCGTGCTGAATTTTATCCTTCGCCTGTTCGCGGTGGAACTGGCGGAGGTCCGGAACCATCCGCTCACCACGAGAAGGTACATGTTCAAGGTTCCTTATTGATGAGGAGGTAAAGGCGATGCGCTACATGGTAGGTGTGGACGTCGGCGGCACGTTCACCGATGTCACCCTGGTGGACATTGAAACGGGAGACATTCGCAATCACAAAGTGCCGTCCACTCCGGACGATCCTTCCCGCGCGATTATGGCCGGTATTTCGCAAATTATGGAGATGAACGGCGTGCCGTTCGATCAATTGGCCTATCTCGCCCACGGCACGACGGTGGCCACCAATGCGCTGATCGAACGCAAGGGAGCGCCGACCGCGCTGTTGGTGACCGAAGGGTTCCGCGATCTGCTCGAGATCGGACGGCAGACGCGGCCGAGCCTGTACGATTTTTTCAAAGAAAAACCCGAGCCGCTCATTCCCGGCCATTTGCGGCTGGAAGCGTCGGAACGGCTGTATGCCGACGGAACGGTCCGCAAGCCGCTGGATGCGGAGCGCCTGCGCGAAGCGGTGCGAAAGATGAAAGAAGCGGACGTGAAATCGGTGGCGATTTGCTTTTTGTTTTCCTATCTCAATCCCGAGCATGAGAAGGAAGCGGAAGCGATCGTGCGCGAACAGTTCCCCGAAGCCTACGTGTCGAGTTCCCATCGCGTCGTGCCGGAGTTTCGCGAGTACGCGCGCCTGAGCACGACGGTCATCAATGCGTATCTCGGGCCGGTCATGCAAAAATATATGGAAAATTTTCAGAGGTCGGTGCGCGACGCGCAAATTCCGGTGGATCCGTATATTATCCAGTCCAACGGCGGCATCATCTCGATTCAGGAATCGGTGGAAAATCCGGTGCGCACCGCCGTGTCCGGACCGGCGGCCGGCGTCGTCGCCGCCGCCTATATCGGCGAACTGACCGGTTACCGCAACATGATCACGTTCGACATGGGCGGCACGTCGGCCGACTTCAGCCTGATCGAGAACGGTCAGCCGAAAGTGTCGATGGAGCGGGAGATTGAAGGATTTCCCGCCCGCATTCCGATGCTGGACATCCATGCTTGCGGCGCCGGCGGCGGTTCCATTGCTTGGCTCGACGCGGGCAACGCGCTGAAAGTCGGCCCGGAAAGCGCCGGTTCGGTGCCCGGTCCCGCCGTGTACGGGCGCGGCGGAACGCGGCCGACGGTCACCGACGCCAACGCACTGCTGGGCCGCCTGAATCCGAACAGCATTCTCGGCGGCCGCATGAAAATGGATCTCGACGCGGCGCGCCGAGCGGTTCAGGAACATATATGCGATCATACTCAACTGTCGGTCATCGAGGCTGCGATGGGCATTTTGTCCGTCGTGAACGCGAACATGACGCGGGCAATCCGGCTCATTTCGGTGGAACGAGGCTATGATCCGCGCGAGTTCACGTTCGTGTCGTTCGGCGGCGCCGGCGGTCTGCATTGCGGCGCGCTTGCACGGGAGCTTAGCATTCCGCGCATTTTGGTTCCGCCGTCACCGGGCACCTTTTGCTCCCTCGGTTTGCTGGTGACCGACATCCGCTTCGACTTCGTGCGCTCCATGCTGCGCGAGGCCGACGCGGTCGATATGCGGGAAGTGCGCGCCTTGTTCGCGGGCATGATCGAGGAAGGCGAAAGGAAGCTGGCGAAAGAGGGCGTCGCCAAGGAAAACATGCGCTTCAGGCTCGGGATCGACATTCGTTTCCGCGGCCAAAACTACGAGCTGGCCGTGCCGGTGGAATGGGAGATGCTCGAAGACAGCCGCGTCGACGACATCATCGCCCGTTTCCACGAGCAGCACGAGCGCAGTTACGGATACACGAACGAAGGCGGCCGCGTGGAATGGGTGAACTATCGGGTGACGGCGTTCGGCGAGCTGCCGAAAGCTTCCTTGGCCGCACAGCCGTTGCAGCGCGGCCGCAAGGCGGAGCCTGCGGACTACCGCGACGTGTATTTTTCGGAGACGGATCAACCAGGATTTTACCGCACCGCCATATTCAACAGGACCGATCTCGTTCCAGGAGACCGGTTCGAAGGTCCGGCCATCGTCGAGCAGATGGATTCGACGATCCTCATTTTGCCGGAGCAGACGGCGGAGGTCGACGCGTACCGCAATTTGATCATTTACACATTCGGCGAGGTGGATCAGGGATGAAGCCGATAGATCCGATCACACTGGAAATTGTAGGAAACCTCGTGTTGTCCGTCGCCGAAGAGATGGGCGTCACTTTGGTGAAAACCGCCTACTCGACCAATATCAAGGAGCGAAAGGATTGTTCGGTCGCCATTTTCGACGCTCGCGGCCAAATGATTGCGCAGGCCGAATATGTGCCGATGCATCTCGGTTCCATGCTCGACATCGTGAAGGCCGTATTGGACAAATATCCGTTGGAAGACATCAAGCCGGGAGACATGTTCATTACGAACGATCCGTATTCCGGCGGCGGTACGCACTTGCCGGACATTACGATGGCGATGCCGGTTTTCGTGGAAGGACGGCTCGTGGCGTTCGTCGCCAACATCGCCCACCATTCGGACATCGGAGGTTCGGTGCCGGGAAGCGTGTCGGCCAAATCCGATTCGCTGTACCAGGAAGGCCTGCGCATTCCGCTCGGTCGCATTTTGCGCGAAGGCAAGATTGTACGGGAGACGTACGATTTCATCCTGCTGAACACCCGCACTCCGGTTGAGCGGGGCGGCGACTTGGACGCGCAGATCGCCTCCAACATTGCGGGAGCGAAACGGATGGCCGAAGTCATCAAAAAATACGGTCCCGACTACTTCGCCGCTTGCACCGACGCGCTGCTCGACTATGCGGAAAAACTGATGCGCGCGGGCATCCGCTCGCTGCCGGACGGCACATATACGTTTGAAGATTATCTCGACGACGCGGGGGAAAATGTGGACGAGCCGATCCCGATTCGTGCATCCGTCACTATTGAGGACGGTTCGGTGACCGTGGATTTCACCGGCACGAGCCCGCAGGTCCCCGGGCCGTTGAACTTGACCTATTCCGGCCTGATGACCACGGTGTTTTACTGCTTCAAAGCGGTGGCCGGGCAGAACATTTTTGCCAATCACGGCATTTACCGCGCGATCAAGGTTGTGGCGCCGAAAGGTTCGATCGTCAACTGCACGCTGCCGGTGCCGGTCGGTCAGCGCATCGACACCGCGCAGCGCGTCGTCGACGTCGTGCTTGGCGCGCTGGCGCAGGTGGCGCCGGAACGCGTGCTCGCCGCCTGCAACAGTGTCGTGACGTCGGCGATTTTCTCCGGCGACAACCCGGCGACGGGACAATACTTCGTATACCTGGAAACGATCGCCGGCGGCTCCGGCGCGCACAGCCGGGGAGACGGGCTGAGCGGCGTGCAGGTGCATATGACGAATACGTCCAACTTGCCGGTGGAGGCGCTGGAGCGTGAGTATCCGATCCTGGTGGAGCGGTATGAACTGATCCGGGATTCTGGCGGCGCCGGCCGATATCGCGGAGGATTGGGCATTCGCCGGGATTTTCGCATTTTGCACGACGGGCTGAGTTTCACCGGTCTCGGCGACCGGCACAAATTCGCGCCGTGGGGCATCGAAGGCGGCAAAAGCGGCGCGCCGGGCAGCTTTTGGGTGGAACGTCAAAATGAGCCGAGAAGGAAGCTGAAGTCGAAAGTATCCGGCGTCGTCTTGAACCGCGAGGACTTGGTGAGTATTCATTCGCCGGGCGCGGGGGGCTACGGCGATCCGTACTTGCGGCCGGAGGAGCTGGTGCTGCGGGATGTGCGGGAAGGCAAAGTGTCCGCGGAAAGCGCCAAACACGATTACGGCGTAGTGTTGGTGCGGAAGGACGGCGATTACGCGATCGATCATGACGCCACCCGCGTTTGCCGCACAGCCGCCCGTCCATAGCCGCCTGTTTCCGCACCTTCTTCTAACAAAACGGCAGCCTGCCGCGCGTAAGCGGCAGGCTGCCGTGCTATTTTTTCAGCCGCGCCATGATTTATCCGCGCAGCATGCCGTGCCGTTTTCCCATGTCGTTTCTACACGCCATTTTCGCACCATTTCGTGAACATTTTTGTGCCGGTTTTTCGCGCCGTTTTCCGTTTCATTTTCCTTTTCATTATCATTTTTTCCGTTCCATTTTCCGTACTGTTTTTCGTTCCCTTTTTTCTTGCGATGTTCATTGACGGAATTTGGGCGATTTGCTATATTGAAAATTAGTTCGATAAGTGAACAGTTTGATCATAAAACAAAACGGACAGGGGGATCGGCGTGGACGTCTGCGATGTGCGCGAATGGATCCGCAGGTACGAACAGGCCAACTTCATTGTGGAAAAAAAGATGCAGGCGCTGATCCGGGAAATGCTCGACGAAGATCTGACGCCCGAGCAGCTCTCGACGTTGCGGTATATCCACCGAAACGGCAGCTGCACCCCCACGGGACTGGCCGAGGCGTTCTGCGTCGGGAAAAGCGCGGTGACCGCGATTATCAACCGGCTGGTGGAAAGAAGATATATTTCCCGCACGGTGGATGCGGCGGACCGGCGCGTGATCACATTGACGTTGACGGAAGAAGGCGTGGCCGTGCAGGAACGATTCGAGCAGAAAATCCACGAGATGCTGGCGTCGTTTCTCGGCCGTTTTGAAGCCGAAGAAGTGGAGTCGTTTTTGTCCACCTATGAAAAACTGGCGGCGATCGTTATGGAAATCGACCGGAGGGAGAGAGAACCGTGAAAACGATGCTGAGATGGGGCTGGGCGGTCATCTTGATCTGGATTGCGGCCGCGGCCGGATTGTTCTTTTCGGCGCCGGACATGGAGGAACTGGTGCGCGAAAAAGGGCAAATTTCCGTGCCGGAAGGGTATTCTTCCACGATTGCGCAAGAGATGCTCAACGAGATGAACGCGGGAGAGGAAGGCGGAGCGGCGACCGTCCTGGTGTTTCATGAAGACGGCGGGCTGGACGAGGCCGCGCTGGAAGAAGTGCGGCTCGCGGTGGAAAAGCTGGAACAACAAAAGGAACAGCTCGGACTTCTTTCCGTCACTTCGCATTTCGATCTGCCCGAGCTGAAGGAGCGACTCGTGTCGGAAGACGGCAGCACCGTGTTGGTCGCATTGGAAGTCAACATCGGAGAAAGAACGCCGGCGGAAGCGCGCGATGCGCTGTATGCCTCGCTGGAACAAGTTTCCGTCGATCATTACCTGACCGGCGGCTGGCTGATCGACGAAGACGTTATTGTCAGTTCGCAGGAAGGGGTAAAGCGGACGGAACTCATTACGGTGGCGATCATTTTGATCATTTTGCTGCTCGTGTTCCGTTCGCCGGTGGCGCCGCTGATTCCCCTCGTGACGATCGGGATCAGTTACGCGGCGGCCCAATCGGTCGTGGCGTATCTGGTCGATCTGTATGATTTTCCGCTGTCCAATTTTACGCAAATCTTCATGGTGGCCATCATGTTCGGGATCGGCACCGACTATTGCATATTGCTGATCAGCCGATATCGGGAAGAGCTGGCCAATGGCGGCGGAAAAGCGAAGGCTGTGTCGACAACATACCGGACGGCGGGCAAGACGGTGCTGTTTTCCGGGATCGCGGTGCTCGTCGGCTTTTCCGTCATCGGGCTGTCGGAGTTTATTTTGTACCGTTCCGCGGTGGCGGTGGCGGTCGGCGTCGCCGTGCTGATGATCGCGCTGTATACCGTCATTCCGGTGCTCATGTACTGGCTGGGCGCAGGCTTGTTCTGGCCGTCCAAAAAAGCGATCCGGCACAAGGACAACAAACTGTGGGGCGGCATGGGACGGTTCGCGGCGGCAAGGCCGCTTTTGGCACTGGCGATCATTGCGGCGGTATCGGTGCCGCTGCTCTTGACGTACAGCGGCCGGACATCGTTCAATTCGCTGGATGAGATCGGCGAAAAATACGATTCGGTTAAAGCGTTCAACATTATCGCCGACCGTTTCGGCCCCGGGGAATCGCTGCCGGGAACGATCGTCGTGCGGACCGGCGAGCCGCTGGACAATGCGGACGGACTCGCCGCGATCGAAAAGGTGAGCCGGGAAGTGGCCGCGCTGGACAGCGTGGCGTCGGTGAGGTCGGCCACCCGTCCGACCGGCGCTCCGATCGAGCAGTTCCAGGTGTCGCACCAAGCGGGCTTGTTGGACGATGGACTCGGAGAAGGCAGAGAGGGGATTTTGCAAATCCGCGACGGCTTGGCGGAAGCGCGGGACGGGCTCGCTTCCGCCGCGCCGGAGCTCCAGAAGGCGGCCGATGCGGCCGGTCAGCTGGCGCAGGGAACGGAACAGTTGAAGCAGGGCGTCGCGGAACTCGGCGCAGGTCTCGCCCGGGTGGAAGAAGGCTTGAGGCAAGGTTCGGACGGCGCCAAGGAACTGCTGAACGGGCTGTCGCAGGCGGCGGACAGCGCGGCACAGCTGCAGGAGGCGCACGGCAGCCTGATGGCCGGCTACCGGGAGGCGGGCGCCGGATTGGAACTGTTGGCGGAGAAATACCGCGAGCTGGAAGCGGGAATGGCCAACATTGCGCAAGGATTGGGCGGTATTGACGGCAGCTTGCGGCGGGTGGCGGAGAAATATCCGGAGCTCGGCGCCGACGCGGATTTCCTGACCGCGCAGCAAACCGTCGCGCAGCTTGCAGCCGGAGCCGACGAAATGCGCGCCGGACTCGGCGCATTGAACGACCAGCTGGCGCAGGTCGTCGGGGGAATCCGGCAGGCGAACGAAGGGTACGCCCAGGCGCTGGAAGGCCAGGCGCAGTTTGCCTCCGCGCTGGTTGAGATCCGCGAAGGGCTTGCCCGGCTCGCCGCGGGCATCGATCAGGCCGCCACCGGGCAGGCGGCGCTGGCTGCCGGTGTGCCCAAGGTGACGGAAGGTTTGGACGGCGTGGCGGCGGGGCAGGCCCAGCTGGCGGAAGGCATGGCGGAATTCCATTACCGGATGGCCGAACTGCAGGAAGGGCTGGCCCAGAGTACGGACGGTCTGTCCCAGGTCGCGGACGGCATCGAGACCGCGCAGCAGTACCTCGGCGAGCTGCGGCAAAACGGGGCCGACGCGGGATTTCACGCGCCGCCCGAAGCGCTGGAGGACGAACAGTTTGCGCAGGCGCTGGACCTGTATTTGTCGAAAGACCGCCGGACGGCGAAGTGGGACGTGACGTTTGCCGATCACCCGTACTCCAAACAGGCGCTCAAC